>Ga0126305_10000356_pt1 | contig 19980 bp, 22 predicted proteins | sample Plot26_FD_92536 | JGI IMG/M metagenome (GOLD analysis project Ga0126305, IMG submission 92536) | Serpentine soil microbial communities from UC McLaughlin Reserve, CA, USA - Plot26 | ecosystem: Environmental > Terrestrial > Soil > Grasslands | place: USA: UC McLaughlin Reserve, Lake County... | reverse complement strand
CCAGCCCAGCAGCTGCGGCACGGCGCCGATGTACTGGCTGATCGTGCGGTGGGGGAAGAGGCCGATCTGCTGGATCACGTAGCCGATCTCCCGCCGCAGCTGCGCCGGCTCGCGGTCGCGGACCGAGCGCTCGCCGATGAGGACGTCGCCCTCGGTGATCTCGACCGTGCGGTTGACCATCCGCATCGCGGTCGTCTTGCCGCAGCCGGAGGGACCGACGAGGACGCAGATCTCACCCGCCGGGACTTCGAGGGAGAGGCGGTCCACCGCCGGCTCGGAGGAGCCCCGGTAGCGCTTGGTCGCTCCGTCGTAGCGGACCGAGGAGGCCTGCGCGTCGCTCACAGCCCTAGCCTCTCCGCCCGCTCGGCGGCACGGGCGACGATCTTGTCCAGCTCCGGGACCTCGCCGTCGCGCATGAGAACGCGGCCGGCGACGACGGTGGTTGCGACAGCGGCACCGCTGGCAGCGTAGACGAGGTCGGAGGTGAGGTCGCCGATTGCGAGCTCGGGAGCCTGGGCGCGGAGGAGGAGGAAGTCGGCCGGGGCGCCAGGCTCGAGTTCCGTCGCCCCCAGCCGCGGCGCGTTGACACCGATCGCCGTCGCCCATGCCTCGTCGGCCTCGATCGCGGTCGGGTCGGCCGCGGCATGCTTCTGGGCGAGGGCAAAGAGCTTGAGGTCGGAGAGCAGGTCGAGCGAGTCGTTGGAGCCGGCGCCGTCGGTCCCAAGCCCGACCTTGACGTGGTGGGCCCGTGCTGCGGGGAACGAGAAGACGCGGCCGACCGCGAGCTTCATGTTCGCCGCCGGATTGGTGACGACGGTGGCGGAGCGAGCACCGATCAGATGCAGCTCTTCCGGGTCGAGCCAGACCCCGTGCGCGAGAACGGTCCGCCTATTCAGCAGGCCAAGCCGGTTGAGGTAGTAGGCGGGTCGTTCGCCGTGCTCGGCGAGGCAGTCCTGGACCTCCTTCTCGGTCTCGGAGAGGTGGATCTGGACCGGCAGCTCGCGCTCGGCGCTGAGCTCGCCGATCCAGCGCAGGGACTCTTCGCTGACCGTGTAGATCGCGTGGGGAGCGAGAGCTGGGGTGATGTGGGGTCCGAAGCCCTCGAGTTCCTCGAGGCCGCGGTGGGCGGCATCGCGCAACTTCTGGGGGGAGCCGTTGAGGTCGAAGAGGGGGGCGCCGATGGTGGCGCGGATGCCGGCGTCCTCGACTGCCCGGGCAGTCGCCCCCGGGTGCCAGTACATGTCCCAGAAGCGGGTCGTGCCGCTGCGCAGCATCTCCGCGCAGGCGAGCCGGGCGCCCCAGTAGACGTCCTCTGCGTCGAGCTTCGCCTCGACCGGCCAGATCTTCCTTTCCAGCCACGGCATCAGCGGCAGGTCGCCGCCGGAGCCGCGGAAGAGCGTCATCGCCGCGTGGGTATGGCCGTTGACGAGCGGCGGCACGAGGTGGGCGCCGTGGGCGTCGATCGTCTCGTCGCCGATCTCGGCCATGACGCCGGGCCCGAGCGCCGCAATCGTCCCGCCCTCGCAGCGAACCCCGACCCGCGCCCCGTCCAGGAGCGCGTTCTCGACCGTCAAACTCATCGACCCACCGCCCCGAGGCGCGGCAGCACCGCCGCCAGTCCCTCGCGCAGGCGCTCGGCGTTGACGAGGCGGTCGGCCTCCATCGCCGCCGTGCTGACCTCGCCCTCGCCGAGGCCGTTGGCGAGGTTGTCGACGACGCAGAGCGCCGCGTAGTCGAGGCCGAGCTCGCCGGCGACCGCGCACTCGGCGGCGATCGTCATCCCGACCACGTCGGCATGCGCCGCCATCAGCCGGATCTCCGCCGGCGTCTCGAACCGCGGCCCGCGCGCCTGCCAGTAGACGCCGCCGTCGCGCGGCGCCTGGCCACTCTCGCCCCAGGCCGCAATCACTTCCTCGCGCCAGCCGCGGGCGAAGCCGGGGGCGGAGTGGGCGCGCTCGTCGCCGAAGATCGAGTCGCCGAGGTTGAGGGCGATGAAGTCGTCGGGACAGACGAGGGCGCCGACGCCGAGCTCGTCCGGGCGCAGCGAGCCGACCGAGCCGATCCCCAGCACCCGGTCGCACCCTTGCTCGAGCAACGGCCGCAGGCTCGCCTCCTGGTCGATCATGTGGGGGAGGACGAAGGTCCCCTCGGGGCTGCGGTGCCGCTGCACGATCGCCGCCCCCTGCTCGGCCGCCGCCGCGGCGATCTCCTCGCCCCCCGGCCCGAGGGCGTTGCTGCCGAGGATCACAGCCAGTCGTCCCATCCGGCGATCCTATGCGGCCGTTCAGCCTTCGCGCTGCGCTTTGAACGCCGCCGCGGCCTCGTCGTGGTCGACCAGCGGCTCGGGATAGTCGAGGCGCTCGAAGCCTTCCATCCGCCAGGGCCGGAAGATCGCCTTGCCGCGGACCGACTCCAGCTCGGGCAGGTAGCGGCGCACGTAGAGCCCGTGCGGGTCGAAGCGCTCCGCTTGGCGAATCGGGTTGAGGACACGGTTCGGCCGCGTGTCGTTGCCCGTCCCTGCTACCCACTGCCAGTTGCCGGCGTTGTTGGCGATCTCGCCGTCGGTCAGCAGGTCCCAGAAATGCCAGGCGCCCGGCCGCCAGTCGACGTAGAGGTCCTTGCAGAGAAACGAGGCGATGGTCATCCGAGCCCGGTTGTGCATGTAGCCCTCCTCGGCGAGCTGGCGCATCGCCGCGTCGACCAGCGGATAGCCGGTCCGGCCCTCCTGCCAGGCCTCTAAGGCGCGCTTGGAGAGCGACCAGCGGTCGCCGCGCCGGCGGTAGTCGCGGTGGGGGAGAGATGGGGTTGCCGCCAGCACCTGGTGGTGGAAATCGCGCCAGCAGAGCTGCCGCACGAAGGCCGTTCCGCCCCGCCGCTCGCCCGCCTCGTGCGCCAGCTCCAACGGCGAGACGCAGCCCCAGCGAATGTAGGCGCTGAGCCGGGAAGTGCGGTCGCCCGCGAGGTCGTCGTGGCCGTCTTCGTAGCCGCCGACACCGTCGCGGAGGAAGGCGCGCATCAGCTTCCGGCCGGCGCTCTCGCCACCGGGCATGCGCCTCGGCGAGGGGCGGCCGTCGATCAGCGAATCCAGCGATGGCAACCGCCCGGCCGCCGGCTGGCTCGGGACCGAGAGCCTGCGCGGCGCGCGGTGCCCCTCGCGCCAGCTCACCTGGCTCCAAGCACGATGGAACGGGGTGAAGACCTTGAAGTGGTCGCCGCCGCCCGGCGTCACCTCGCCCGGCGGCACCACCGTCACGCCCGGGTGGGCGGTGAATTCGATCCGCTCCTCGGCGCACGCCCGCGCCAGCCGCTCCTCGCGCTCGCGCGCGTAGGCGCTCCAGTCGGCGCTGACGTGCAGGGCGGTCGCATCGCACTCGCGCGCCACCGCGATCGCCTCCCGCACCGGGTCCCCGCGGCGGACGAACAGCCGTCCACCCGCCCGGCGCAGCGCCTCGTCGAGGTCGTGCAGCGCTTCGAGCATGAAGGCGACCCGGTTCGGAGCCGCGAACCGCGACCCCAGCAGGCGCTCGTCGAAGACGAACAGCGGCACGACGCGCTCCGCCTTCGCCGCCGCGGCCAGCGCCGGATGGTCGTGGACGCGAAGGTCCCGGTTGAAGAGGACGACGGAGGTCTCGATTGCCATATGTTCCTGAAATGGGGAACGGAGGGGACGAGGAGAAGGATCAGCGCCACCCGGAGTCGGGTCGCGACGAGACCGAGGAGGAACGCCTCGACCGCAACCTCAGCGAGCTCTTGCAGGAGCTTCGGGTCGCCCTCCCCGGTGTCCAAGTCCTCTTCGCCTTCCTGCTTGCGGTCCCGTTCCAGCAGGGCTTCGAAAAGATCACCCCCTTCCAGAAGGGGGCCTATTTCGGGACCCTCGTCTGCACCGCGATCTCGGCCGTGATGCTGATTTCGCCGACCGCCTACCACCGGCTCACCTTCCGCTACCAGCAGAAGCGCCGGCTCGTCTACTACGCGAACCGCTTCTCGATCATCGGCCTCTTCTTCCTCGCACTGGCGATGACCGGGGCGATCGTGCTGATCACCGACTACCTCTTCGGCAGCACAGCGACGATCCTGATGGCGGTCGCCACCGTCCTCGTCTTCGGCGTCTTCTGGTTCGCGCTGCCGCTGCAGCGGCGGCTCAGCCTCTCGGCTGGGCAGGAGCCTCTAGGCGAGCCCGAAAACGACTGAGCTCCTCGCCGAGGTCGTCGAGGAATGCGAGCTCCGGTGCCTTCTCGCGCAGCAGCGCCAGGTCGGCTTCCCAGATCTCCGTCTTCAACTCGACCGGGACCTTGAATTCCTCGCGGACGGCGTCGCCTTCGTCTTCGTAGGCGGCCCGCAGGGTGGTGACGTTGGTCAGCTTGTCGGCGCCGTAGATCGCCATCGCCTCGGCGTCGGCCGCCGCCACCCGTTCCCGGTGCTCGGCCTTGCGCTCGCGGTAGGAGTCGAGCGCTCCGTCGTCGGTGAGGGCGCCAACCATGCCGGCGACCTCTTCCCCGAACTTCTCCCGCAGCTCGTCGAGGGTCGTGTCGGAGTCCTCGACGACGTCGTGCAGCAGCGCCGCCGCCAGCACCTCGTCGCGATAGCCGAGCTCCTCGAGCCGCGCAGCGACTGTGACGGAGTGTTCGATGTAGGGCATACCGCCACTGCCGTTGCGGACCTGGCCGGCGTGGTCGGCGCGCGCCTGCTCGAGCGCGTTCCGGACCAGCGGCGAACGCTCGGCGGCTGCCTCGATCCTCTCGGCCGGGGACACCGGCTCAGCCTAGATGATCGTTTCCGGCATCGAGGTTCCTATAGGAACCAAAAGTCTGGAAACGATGTCGGGGGCCGGCGGGTCTAGACGGCCGCGGCGGCCTGCGCTGCTCGCGCCGGTAGCTCGAACTCGCTCCGCTCGATGCCGAGCTCGAGCGCCTCGGGGTCGCCTCCGAGCTCGACCCACTGCTGCTGTGCCGCGGCGCCGAGCTGGTCGAGCTGGTCATCGGAATGGAGCGGGTCATGGTGGAAGAGCACGGTGCGCTCGGCCCCGGTCCGCCGCGCGAAGCTGAGAGCGTGGGAGGTGGCCGAGTGGCCCCAGCCGACGTGGCATGGGTACTCGGCGTCGGTGTACTGGCCGTCGTGGATCAGTAGCGAGGCGTCGCGGGCGAGGGCGAAGCCGGAGATCCAGTCCTCCTCCATCTGCCCGAGGTCGGCGCCGAGGGCGGGCTCGTGGTCGGGGATGTAGGCGAGCGAGGAGTCGCCGTCGTCGATCCGGTAGCCGAGGGTGGGCCCGCGGTGGGTGACCGAGGCGGCGCGGATGCGGGCCGAGCCGATCTCCCACTCGCTCTCGGGGCAGTGGCGGAAGGAGACGTCGCAGGGCAGCTCCCGCACCTCGACCGGCGAGAGCGGCGCCGAGATGTAGCGGGCGATGCGGTCGCGCAGCGAGGCCTCGGGCGACGCCGGCCCCCAGATCACGATCTCGGTCTGCGGGCGGAAGGCGGGGGCGAAGAAGACGAGGCCCTGGATGTGGTCGAGGTGGAGGTGGGTGAGGAGGATGTGGAGCCGGGTCGGCTCGTCGGGCTGGGCGAGGCCGAGGCAGCGGATGCCGGTGCCGGCGTCGAGGGCGAGCATCGAGCCGTCGGCGAGGGTGACGCCGACGCAGGAGGTGTTGCCGCCGTAGCGGATCGTTTCCGGCCCCGGAGCCGGGATCGATCCCCGCGTCCCCCAGAGCTTGACCTTCACGCCGGTCCCGCCCCGTTGTCGTTCGCGGTCGGCCAGAAGACGGCGATCGCACCTTGTGAACCGTGCGCGGTCTGGATCGGGAAGGCCGAGACCTCGACCTCGTGGTGGGTGCCATCGGTCGAGCGCACGGTCATCTCGGCGTGGGCGGGGCGGCCGCCCCGCACCGCCGCCACCAGCGGCAGCTCGTCGTAGGGGATCGGCTCGCCGTTCTCGTCGAAGGGGCCGAAGAGCGAGCCCCACTCCTGCGGGCCGACCGTGCCGAGCTCCTCGAAACGCTTGCCCAGCAGCATCCCGGCGGCTTCGTTGTAGAAGACAAGGAGGCCGCCCTCGTCAACCAGGAAGGCCGGCGTCGAGAGGGCCGACATCAGGTTGCGGGCAAGGATCAGCTCCAGCGGTCTCTGCGTCACGAAAGACACTTTAGATCGTCAAGTTCGGACTGCCACTAATTGCCGGGTTTCAGCGCAGGGAGCCAAGAAGAGGAAGGTTCGCTGGGAGGTTGTTACTGCGGAGTGACTTTGGTCACTTAGGTGGGTCGGAGTGGTTCGGGTCGGGTGGGGGCGGAGTGGGTTGTGGGGGTGCAGTTAGCCTGCGGCTTCGGCGCTGCGGAGACCTCCGCGGGCCCAGGCGGAGAAGAGGAGAGACAAGGCGAGGCCGATTGCGAAGGCGAGGCTGACGAGGACCGGGTCGCCGGAGATGAAGCCTCGGCCGGCCTCTAGGAGGGCGGTGATGGGGTTGATCGAGGCGATGGTGTGGATCCAGCCGCTGAGGAGGTCTAAGGGGACGTAGACGGGGGCGAGGAAGAGGATGAGGAAGGTTGGGAATTGCATGAGGGGGCCGCCCTGGATCGAGCGGACGCGCAGGGCGACGCCGGCGGCCCAGAGGGTGGCGGCGACGTTGACGAGGACGGCGAGGGCGTAGAGGGCGACGATTTCGCCGGCGCTGCCGCCGACGTCCATCCCGGCGACGAGGGCGACGGCGGTGAGGACGGTCCAGGTGACGACAGCGCGGAAGAGGGCCGCCAGCGAGTAGCCGAGGACGATGCCGCTGCGGTGGCCGGCGGCGAGCATGTAGCGGCGGCCGAAGCCGGTCTCGAAGTCCCGCGCCATCGCGAAGCCGGTGAAGACGCCGCCGAAGGCCGCCGACTGCAGCAGCACGAAGACGAACTGGAAGGCGGTGTAGCCGTTGGGGAAGTCGAAGCCCGGGACTTCGCCGATCGCCGCCAGCCCGCCGGCGAAGGAGACGAAGAAGAAGAGCGGGAAGAGCAGCGAGGGGACGATGAAGGCCGGGTTGGTGAGGAAGTTGTGGATGCTGCGCCAGGCCACCGCGCGGCCGACCGTGATCCTGCTGCTTACCTGGGGCTCGGCGGGCGGGTTCGCGCTCACGTCCGCACCAGCCTCGTCTTCAGGGCGCTGCTTGCCGCCGTCATCCCGACAACGCCGACCGCCGCCGCGATCCCGAAGCCGAGGGCGAGGGCGCCGATATTCCAGCCTTCGATCAGCAGCGAGCGGATCGCCTCCAGCAGGTAGGTGACCGGGTTGGCGCTGGCGATCGCGTGAAACCAGTCCGTGGTCAGCAGGTCGAGCGGGAGCGCCATCGCCGAGAGGAAGAGAAAGACGAAGAAGACGGGGAAGAGGCCCTGGACCGCCTCGCCGGAGCCGAACCGCAGCGCCGCGAAGAGGCCGATCGTCCCGAAGGCGACGGTGATCGTCACCGAGAGGACGATGAGGACGAGGGCGCCGCCCGCCCCGGCGGCGAGTTCGGCGCCGGCGATCATCCCGACGCTGAGGTAGACGACCGCCTGCACGACGCCCAGCACCAGCGACCCCGCCAGCAGGCCGCTGAGCAGAGCCGCACCGCGCAGCGGCGTCAGCGCCAGCCGGTTGAGGAAGCCGGTCTCGATGTCGCGGGCGAGGTCGGTGCCGGAGTTCATCACCGAGAAGAGCGCCCCCTGGATGAAGGGGACGGCGAGGATGAAGGTGAGGTAGGAGTCGGTCGGGAAGCCGGGCAGGTTGGTCGCGTCTTTGAGGCCACCGGCGTTGACTGCGAGGAGGAACATCGGGAAGACGATCGCGGGGACGATCTGCGCCGGCTGGCGCAGGGTTCGCAGCACCGAGCGGTGCGCGAGCTGCCCGATCTGGTTGCGAAGGCTGCCGCTCACGCCGCGCCGACCGCCTCCGTCTCGCCGGTCCCCGGCTCGGCCTCCTCCTCGTCGGCGCCCTCGAGCGAGCGGCCGGTCTTGGCGAGGAAGACGTCGTCGAGGGAGGGCGCGTGCAACTGCAGGTGCTCGATCGCGATCTGCTCGGCGTCGAGCGCGCGCACCACCTCGGCCAACTGCGACTCGCCGCCCTCGAGACGGACGGAGACGCCGCGCGGGGAGGAGCCGGCTTGCTCGCCGAAGCGGCCGAGGACCGCGGTCATCCGCTCGCGCTCGCCTTCCTCGCGGGGGACGGCTTCGACGGTCGGTCGGCCGATCTCCGCCTTCAGCTCCGCCGGCGTCCCCTCGGCGACGAGGTGGCCGTGGTCGATGATCCCGACCCGGTTGGCGAGCGCGTCGGCCTCCTCCAGGTACTGGGTGGTGAGGAAGACGGTGACGCCGTCCTCGCCGGCGAGCCGGGCGACCTCTTCCCAGAGCGCGGTGCGGCTCTGGATGTCGAGCCCGGTCGTCGGCTCGTCGAGGAAGAGGATGCGCGGCCGGTGGGCGAGGGCGAGCGCGAGGTCGAGCCGGCGCTTCATCCCGCCCGAGTAGCCGCCGACCTTGCGGTCGGCCGCGTAGGCGAGCCCGACCCGCTCCAGCAGTTCGTTGCCGCGGGTTTCGCGCTCGCGCTTGCCGAGGCCGTGGAGGGCGGTCTGCAGGCGCATGTGCTCGCGCCCGGTCAGCAGCGGGTCGAGGGCGGCCTCCTGCAGGGCGGCGCCGATCGTCGCCCGCACCTGCGGTCCCTGCGCGACGACGTCGAAGCCGCCGACCCGGGCGGTGCTGGCGGTGGGAGGGAGGAGGGTGGTCAGCATCAGGACCGTGGTCGACTTGCCGGCGCCGTTGGGGCCGAGGAAGCCGTAGATCTCGCCCTGGGCGACCTCGAGGTCGATGCCGTCGACCGCCCGCGGTCCGTTCTTGAACTCGCGGACGAGGGCTTCGACTTCGATGCCGCCGCCGCGCTGGCTGCCGTTGCTCAATGGGTGCCTTTCGAACTGGTTGAAGCTTCGAATGTTTGAGGCTAGCAAAGGTTGAGCTATAATAAGCTTATGGCGAAATCTGGTAAGGTGAAGGCCCCGGGTGAGAAGGCAGCCAAGGCCGCCGACGGCGCGGCTCACGAAGCTTGGGGACTGCTCTCCAGCCTCGTTTATCCACCGCCGTTCGCTGCGATCGCCCGCGAGCTCGACCTGCGGCCGGCGGCTTTCGGGACGCTGCGGATGCTCGATCGGCCGCGGACGATGAGCGAGGTAGCCGATGTCCTCCATTGCGACAACTCGAACGTGACCGGGATCGTCGACAACCTCGAAGAGAAGGGGCTGGCGCAGCGGCGCGCCTCGGAGGAGGATCGCCGGGTCAAGCTGATCGAGCTGACGCCGGAGGGGCGCCGCGTCCAGGCGCGGCTCTCGAAAGCTTTCGCCACTCCTCCCGACTGGGTCGATTCCCTCTCCGCGAGCGATCAGCAGGGGCTACGAGACATCCTTCAGCGGGCGGTTGCCGCTAGAACTCCCGGTTCGTGAAGGAGCGCACCCGCACCTATTCGCTGGCGATGACCGTCAACCGGCCGGTTGCCCGGTGGGGGCGGATGCAGGTCGAGGGGCTGGAGGCGCTGCCGGAGCAGGGCCCGCTGCTGATCCTCGGCAACCACGACAGCCACTGGGATCCGATCATGGTCGGAATCGCCGCCTTCAAGCGACGCCAGATCCGCGCCCTCGCCAAATCGGAGCTCTGGGACGTGCGCGGGCTCGGGCCGGTTCTCAACGGCATGGGGCAGATCCCGATCCAGCGCGGCAAGGGCGACAAAGACGCGCTGGCGAAGGCGATCGAGACCCTCCGCGCCGGCGCCTGCATCGGCGTCTTCCCCGAGGGCACCCGCTCCAAGGGCAAGGTCCTGCGCGCCCGCAGCGGCGTCGGCCGCCTGGCGCTCGAGGTGCCGGAGGCGCACATCACCCTCGTCGCGATCGAGGGCACCAGCGACCTCACCGGCTTTCCCCGCCGTCCCCGTATCCACCTCCGCTTCTTCGACCCCGTCGGCGGCCAGCCCCGCCCCGACGAGGATCCGGGCGCCCTCTCCGCCCGCCTCCTCTCCGAGATCCGAGAGCTCGTCCCGCCCTCGATCTCCTACCGCAAGCGCGCGAAGCTCAGCGGCGTCGCCGAAGACTGAGGGTCATGCCCTCAAGGCCCGCTCGATCCGCTTGAGGACGGCCGCGCGTTCATGGTGGATCTGGTGCCAGGTGATCCGCGGCGCTCGATAGCCGGCTGAGGCCAGGAACTGGTCACGCCGCCGGTCGTTCTGGAAGGCATCCGGCGTCTCGTGCGTCTCCCGACCATCGGTTTCGACGACCACCCGTTGCTTCTCCCAAAGGAAGTCGACGAGCAGGCGCTCGCCGTCGATGTGCAGCCAGACGTTGGAGTCGGGCCGGGGGAAGCCGAGGTCGAGCAGGTCTGGGAGGACGAGCGTCTCGAAGTCGCTGCGGACATCGACGGTCTTTCCGTCCTTGGTCCGATAGGGAACCAGCGCCAGCTCGAGCGAACGCAGCCCGCGCCGCCGCTTGGCGTTGTAAATGGCGATGTCAACGGCTTGGACGTCGAGCGTCCTCCGAATCGCCGCCCGGCCCACGGTCTTTCGTAGCGTCGGCAACCCGACACACCCGGCCAGGTCCACCAGCGTCCGCGCCACCGTCGTCACCGCCACCCCGTTCACGACCACGACTTCCTCCGGATCCGGGTAGCGACAGCGCCGACACCGGACCCCATCGATCTTCCGCCCCGCCTCCACCGGCACGGTGACGTCGATCAATCGCGGCGGCTTGTCCCACAACCGATGAAAAGCCGCCGCCGTCCCATGCGAGATAACCGCCCCCTCGCCGCAGGCCAGCAGCGCCGCGCGCAAAATCGTCTGACGAGAGACTGCGCGGTGTCCAACGGTGTAGACACCCCGATGAATGCGGTGAAGCTCCTTCGCTTCAGCGCGTTCGGCTGCGAGCGATTTCGATACACCCTGACCTCTGAGCTGATCGAGCGAGACGACTCCACCTTGCAGCGTCGCCAGATCCGCAACGCCTCTGCTCCGCTGGACCCTCTTGCTTCCGCGGTTCCTTAGTCGTCCCATGCACCTCTAAGGAACCGCGGAACACGAACTCTCCCCCGCTTCGGTTTCCGTGGTTCCTTAGTCGGCTCCAGCACGACTAAGGAACCACGGAACTTGGGGGCGCTCTCTCTGAGGCCTGGCTCAGTCCTCGGGCTCTTGGCCGTCGGGCTGGAGGGCGTACCACTCGGCGCCGAACTGGTCGATGTCGTTGCCGTTGGCTTCGCCCGGGTTCTGGTCCCCGACGTAGGTGTAGAGGGGCCAGCCGTTGTAGGTGACCTGGACGGTGCCGTCTTTGCGTTTGGTCGTGCCGAGCATCGCCCGGTCCGCGGGCCCTTGCGCCTGTGGGTTGCCCTTCGTCAGAAGCGGCGGCCAGGCGGCGGCGCAGGCGCCGTAGCAGGAGGAGGTCGACCCCTTGTCCTTGTGGAAGTCGTAGAGGGTTCGACCATCGGAGTCGACGAGGATCGTGCCGAGATCGCCGACGCTCGCCGCCGAGACGGTGCCGTCGCCGCCGGCACCGGCGGAGGCTTCGGTGCTTTCCCCGTAGCCTTTCGAGCTCGATTCGGCGGATTCTTCGTTTGCGGTCTGTTTGCTTCCGTTCGATCCCGCGCCTCCCTTGCCGCTGTAGGCGCTGCCGGTACTCGAGTCGCTGCCGCAGCCGGCGACTACCAGCGCCAGGGCTACGAGCAGGGCGACCGCGTAGGTAATCCTGCTCACGTCGCTTCCTCCTTGTTTTGGATGTGCAGCGTCGCCACCGCTGAGTTGACCGGCGCGACGAAGGTGCGTTTGCCGGTGTCGACGACAAGCTCGTGCGTGCGCGAGAGGTCGAGGGCCGAGCTGAGGACGGCGTCGGAGTCGTCTCCCCAGCGGTAGCGGAAGGTCCCGGCCGGATAGGAGGCGCCGTTCGGGCCTCGCAGCCAGACGCGGCAGAGCGTCCCGGATGGCACTCCATGGACGTACATGTGGATCTCGGTCCCGTAGGAGTGGGGCACCAGCGTTGCGTCGATGGTGATCCCTGCGGGCAGACCAGCGAACTCGACCTGCTGCTCCGGGCCTCCGTTCTGAGCGCCACCGCCGAAGACGAAGAGGAGGAGCACCGCCGCCACCGCGGCCGCCGTCGCGCCCCCGAGCGCGAAACCGCCGAACAGCCGCCGTCGCCGACGCTTCGCGCCGCGCTCGCGCTCCGCCGCGATCGTCGCCGCGACCCGCTGCCCCAGCTCCGCCGGCGGCTGGGGCGCCGGACCGAACCGGGCCGGGTCGGCGTGGGGGAGCATCAAGGCGACCGGCTGCAGCGCGGCCAACTCCTCGCGGCAGCGGGCGCAGCCGTCGAGGTGCGCCTCCAATCCGGCCCGCTCGTCGCCCTGCAAATGCCCGAGCGCGTGGGCGCCCAGTAGCTCGCGCCACTCGCGGCAGTCGTTCCTAATCTTCATAGCCCATCTCCTCGAGCACGACCCGCAGCGCCCGCAGCCCGTAGTAGACGCGGCTCTTCACGGTGCCCTCCGGCACCCCGAGCTCCGCCGCCACCTCGGCGTAGGGCCGTCCCCGGTAGTAGGTCTCGACGATCACCCGCCGGTGGTCCTCGCCGATCCGGCGCATCGCCTCCTCGACCTGCCATGCGGTCAGCGCCTCGTCAAGCGGCTCGACACTCGGCTCGATCCCGCCCTCGGCGACGCTCGGCCGCACCGCCCGCGCCCGACCGAGGTCGATGACGACGTTGCGGAGGATCGCGAACAGCCAAGTCCGCAGCGAGCCGATCTTCGGGTCGAAGCGGTCTCCCGCCCGCCAGGCGCGGACGAAGGTCTCCTGCACTGCCTCCTCGGCGAGGCCGGCATCGCCGAGCGAACGGACCGCGAAGCCGTACAGCTCACCGGAGTGGGCGGCGTAGGCCTCGCGGACGTCTCGTTCGCGGCTGAGCGCGCCCCGGGTCGAATTTCCAAGCTGGATCATCCGACCCGGCATACGCTCCCCGGCTGCGCCGGGTTCAAATGCTCCTTAGAGAGCCCCTATTCGAGCTTTCCGATCTTGAAGATTTTCGTCCCGCAGTCCGGGCAGACACCCTGGATTGCCGGACGACCGTTCTTCATCGTCACCTGTTTGGCGTCTTTGATCTCGACCTTCTTACGCTCTTTGACGCAGTAACCCTCAGGCATGAAGGGGCCCTCCTTTCGTTGCCGCTGAGCGGCAGATCTCGCCTTCCCAGGCGAGGTGGATTGAGGCGAATGTAACGCAGGTCCATGACGCTCCCGCCAAACTTCGTGCGATTCCGCACGAGACGCCGACGGTCAGCGTCAACTACCCTGCCCCCGCAGTCGCAAGCCCTTGCCAAGCCTCGAAGGAGATAAAGGAATGCCCGAAGCAGTCATCGTCGACACCATCCGCACGCCGATCGGTCGTGCCTTCAAGGGCTCGCTGGCCCAGCTGCGGCCCGAGGAGATGGGCGCCTATGTGGTCGACCAGCTGCTCGAGCGCAACCCGGACGTCGACCCGGCGCTGATCGAAGACGTCTTCTGCGGCGTCGGCATGCCGCAGGGCCTCGAGGCCTTCAACATCGCCCGCATCGTCTCCCTGCTCAGCGAGAAGCTGCCGCAGGAGGTCAACGGGGTTACCGTCTCCCGCTACTGCTCCTCCAGCCTCGACGCGATCCGCCACGCCGGCAACGCGCTCAAGGCCGGCGAGGGCGATGCCTACCTCGCCGTCGGAGTCGAGTGGGTGAGCCGCTTCAACGAGCGCACCGAGCCCGCCGGCGCCGACGACCGCAACCCCAACCTGATCGGCGAGAACGGCCAGCCCAACGCTTACATCGACATGGGCCTGACCGCGGTCAACGTCGCCAAGAAGTACGAGGTCAGCCGCGCCGACATGGACAAGTTCGCGCAGCGCTCGCAGGAACTCGCCGTCAAGTCCCAGGAAGACGGCTTCTTCGACCGTGAGATCGTCCCGGTGAAGCTGCCCGACGGCAACGAAGTCAGCAAGGACGACGGCCCCCGCGCCTCCTCGACCCTGGAGAAGCTCTCCGAACTGCCGGAGGCCTTCGGCGGCGGTGGCGTCACCGCCGGCAACTCCTGCCCGCTCAACGACGGCGCCGCCGCGGTGCTGCTGATGAGCGACACCAAGGCCAAGGAGCTCGGCCTGACCCCGCGCGCCCGGATCATCACCGCCGCCACCCACGGCAACGAGCCGGAGCTGATGGGCGTCGCCCCGATCGGCGCGATCAAGAAGGTCCTCGACCGCGCCGGGATGTCGATCTCCGACGTCGACCGGGTCGAGCTGAACGAGGCCTTCGCGGCCCAGGTGATCCCGATCATGGCCGAATGCGGGATCGACGAAGACAAGCTCAACACCCACGGCGGCGCGATCGCCCTCGGTCACCCCTTCGGGATGACCGGCGCCCGGATCATGGGAACGCTGCTGAACGTGCTGGAGACCGACGACAAGCAGGTCGGCCTGGAGACCATGTGCGTTGCCGGCGGTCAGGGCAAGGCGATGCTGGTCGAAAGGCTGAACTAGCAGCGACTGGTGAGTTGACCTCGCTATAGCGAGGTCAACTCACCACTCACGATGAACGACGGTCCGCAACCGAGCTCGATGATCACCCCGGAGTCGGTCCGGGCCTTCCTCCCCGGCAGCTTCCCCGGCGACCTCGGGATCGAGCCGCTCGAGGTCGAGGAGTCCCACGCCCGCGGCAGCATCGTCGTCGACCAGCGCCACCTGCACCCCGGGGGGTTCGTCCACGGTGGCGTCTGGACTGCGCTCGGCGACACCGTCGCGGCCTGGTCGACCTTCCGCTGCATCCCACCCGGCCACAACTTCACGACGATCGAGCTGAAGCTGAACGTCTTCGCCGCCGGCATCCTCGGCGACGAGATCGAGGCCCGGGCCGAGCCGCTGCACGTCGGCAAGAGCACGGTCGTGATCGAGGTCCGGATCGAGCGCCGCCGCGAGGGCAAGGAGCCGCGCCTAGCCGCGAACCTGATCGTGTCGCAGTTCGTCTTGCCGCCGGCCGCCAGCTAGGCCGCTACAGGGCTGAGCCGAGAAGCTTCGACGAAATGCCTGAACAGCGCCGCCTCGTAGGTGCGGTGGACCAGCGTCTCGGCGTGCCACTGGACGCCGATCAGGAAGGGACGCGACGGGTCCTCGATCGCCTCGGCGGTCCCGTCGGGCGCCCGGGCGCTGACTTTCAGCCCTCGGCCGAGCCGCTCGATTCCCTGGTGGTGGAAGGAGTTGACGTCGAGCTCGTCGCGGACCTCAACTTCCTCGTCGCCGAGCGCTGCCGCCAGGCGGCTGCCCGGCTCGATGTCGATGGAGTGGCTCGTCTCGTTGCCGGGGTTCGTCTGCCGGTGGGAGATCTCTTCGGAGATCTCGGGCAGATGTTGGACCAGGGAGCCGCCGCGGGCGACGTTGAGCGCCTGGGTGCCGCGGCAGATCGCCAGGATCGGAATTTCGCGTGCATCGGCGCAGCGCGCCACCGACAGCTCGAAGCGGTCCAGGTCCGGCTCCGTCGGCCCTAGGTCCGGATGGGGCGAGGCGCCGTAGGTGTCCGGATCGAGATCGGGACCGCCGGAGAGGCAGATGCCGTCGAGTCGGTCGAGCAGCGACCCGATCGCCTCCTCGGGCAGCGGCGGCACCACCATCGGCAGCGCCCCGGCCGCCTCGATCGCCCGCAGGTAGGTGAGGCCGAGGACCATCTCGCGGACCTTGGGCTCGCTCTCCGGGATCTGCTGGATCCGTTTCGGCTCCCGCACCTCCGAGGTGGTCACCCCGATCAGGGGTCGTCCGTGCTCAGCGCCTCGCTTCATCCCGCTGGATTCTCCACTACCCAGGTGTCCTTGCAACCGCCGCCCTGGGAGCTGTTGACGATCATCTCGCCGGCGCCCTGCGCAAAACGGGTGAGGCCGCCGGTCATGGCCGCCTCGCCGCCGCCCCAGCTGATCACGAACGGACGCAGGTCGATCCGCCGCGGCTGCAGATTGTCCCCGCAGACAGTCGGGTGGCTGGAGATCGCGACCGGCTCCTGGACGATGAAGTCCTCGGGGCTCTGCTGTACCGCCTCGGTCGCCCGCTTGCGCTCCTGCTGGCTCGCCCGCGGCATGATCGTCACGCCGTGCCCACCGAAGCCGCCGCGCGGCTTGATCACCAGTTCCCCCAGGCGCTCCATCGCCTCTTCCCTGACGACCTCGTCGCTGAGGTCGTAGCTCGGCACCGAGCGCAGCGCCGGCTCTTCTGCGAGGTAGAAATCGATCATCCGCTCGACGTAGGCGTGGGTCAGCTTGTCGTCGGCGAGGCCGGTGCCGAAGGCGTTGACGCAGCGCAGGCGCCCGGAGCGCAGCGCCGGAAGCAGCAGCTCGCCGAGCGCGGTCGGGCTCCCATCCGGCTCGGTGATCTGGTCTGTGTCGAGACGGCGGTAGATGACGTCGACTTGGTGGCGTCGGTTGGCGACCCTGGTGAACAGGCGCCCACGGCTCGCCTCAAGCTGGTCGGGAGTGACGATCGGCAGGTCCAGCTCCCGCCCGACCCGCTCGTGCTCGTACCAGGCGCCGTTCTCGGGCCCCTCGGAGAGGACGACGGCAAACGGTTCTTCGCGGCCCGTCGGGGCGGCACCCCGAATCGCCTCTCCGAGTTTCCTTAGGTAGCCGCCGAGCTCGCGAGGCTGGACGGCGCCCTCGAGCTCCGGCTCGACGATCTCGCGTATGGCCAGCGAGTAGCAGGCGCCCGAGGGCATCCGCAGGTTGTCCTCGAGTACCTGCAGCTCGCCCTCCTGGTTGCGGACCAGGTCGAGGCCGGCGACCATCGCCGCCGGGACCCCTGAGTCCAGCAGCCCCTCCATCGCCGGCGCGTAGCCGCTGGAGGTCTCGAGCAGCCGGCGCGGGACGACGCCGGCGTCGAAGATCCGCTGCGGCCCGTAAGCATCGGCGATGAAGGCATTGAGGGCGCGGGCCCGTTGCAGCAGCCCGATCTCCAGCTTCTCCCACTCCTCTCCCGCGATCAGGCGGGGGACGGGATCGATCGGGATCGGCCTGCCTTCGCCGAAGGTGAGGCCGCCGCCGACGACCTTTGCCTCGACCCGTTGGTGCAGCTCGACGAGGTCCCGTTGCGCCAGCTCCTCCAAGAGCTCCCGGTAAAGCGGTCGAGGCGAGCCGTCAGGCTCGAATGCCTCGTCGCTGCAGCCGGGTTCAAGCCGATAAGCCGGAGCGCTCACCTTCAGCGTCTACCCGTTCCTCGGGAACTTCCAGAGCTTCGATCTGCGGGACTTTCCAGAGCAGGCTGGAGATCGTCAGCCCGATCGCGACCGAGAGGAAGACGAGGAACCATTCGCCGGGGCCGAGCAGGACGAGGTCGAAGAAGTCCCGCAGGAAGGGGAGGGCGAGGATGCCTGCGTAGGCGCCGCCCAGCGCCAGCACCATCGCCAGCATGTTGCTCTGGATCGCGATGTGCTCGCGGCCGGGGCCGCGCTCGAGCAGGAGGATGAAGGCGAGGCCGAGGGCGATCAGGGTCGAGGTCGCCGCCGTCCTGCCCTCGGCGAGGGTGCCGCCGGCGACGGTGTCGACGAGGAAGAAGGAGAGGATCGAGGCGAGCGCCGTCGAGATCCCGGCCGGGACCGCGAACGCGGCCAGCGCCCGCAGCAGGCGGCCTCGGTACAGCGGTCCCTCCGAGGGTAGGAGCGCCAGGGCGAAGGAGGGGATGCCGATCGTCAGCATCGCCGCCACGGTCAGGTGCCGCGGCAGGAAGGGGAAGACGAACCCCGGCACCGCGACGAGCAGGATCAGCGTCGCCGCGTAGACCGTCTTCGTCAGGTACAGACGGCCGAGGCGGTGGATGTTGCGGGCGATCCGGCGCCCCTGCCCGATCGCCTCCGGCAGCCGCGAGAACTGGTCTTTGAGCAGGACGACGTCGGCGACGCCCTTGGTCACCTGCGTCCCCGAGCCCATCGCCACCGCCATCCGCGCCCGCTTCAGCGCCGGGACATCGTTGACGCCGTCGCCGATCATCGCCACGTAACGGCCGGCGGCGACCAGCGCCCCGACCAGCGCTTTCTTCTGCTCGGGCTTGATCCGGCAGAAGATCGTGTTCTCGCTCGCGGCCTTGGCCAAGCCCTCCTCGTCCTCGGGCAGGTCCGGACCCTCGATCACGCCGGCGTCCTGCGGCACGCCGACCGCGTAGGCCACCGCGGTCACGGTCGCGGCGGCGTCGCCGGAGATCAGCTTCAGGTCGACTTCCTCCTCGCGCATGTAGGCGACCGTTTCGGCCGCGTCGGGCCGTAGCGTCTCCTCGAGCACAACCAGCGCCAGCGGGGTCAGCTGCGGCGCCCCGTTGGCGGCCGGGTCCTCGGGTAGCGCCTCGCTGGTCTGGCCGAAGGCGACTACGCGCCGCCCCGCGGCGGTTTCCTCCTTCAGCTTCTCGGCCAGCCGCGGCGGCAGGCTCAGCGCTCCCGACCCGGCGAGGATGTCGGGCGCTCCGAGCACATAGGTCCCGCCGTCGGAGCCGCCGTCGAGCGAGACCCCGCTCCACTTCCACTCCGAGGAGAAGGGGACCTCGCCTCGCACGGTCCCAGCTTTTCCGGGGAACTCCTCGGCGATCGTCTCCAGCGTCCCGTTGCGGTTGCCGGCGCTGGCGGCGAAGCGCCCCAGTGCAGCTGCTCCCGATTTGGGATCGACGCCGTCGGCGTACTCGACCGTGGTCAGCCGCAGTTCGCCCGCGGTCAGGGTTCCGGTCTTGTCGACGCAGACGGTGTCGACCGAGGCGAGGCTCTCCGTCGCACTCATCTGCTGCACCAGCGTGTCCCGTTTGGCCAGGTGTTTGGCGGCGACCGCGAAGGTGACGCTCATCAGCAGGACGAGACCCTCGGGAATCAAGGTGACGAGCCCGGCGGTCGCCGTCTGCGCCGCCTCCTCGAGCGGCACCGCCCGCAGCTTCAGGCTGAGGATGAGGACGATCGCCAGCGGCACCATGATGTAGGTGGAGGCGATGATTACCCGGTTCACCTCCTCCTGCAGCGGCGAGGGCGGGTGGCGGAAGGTCTTCGCCTCGCCCGCCACTTTCCCGGCGTAGCTCTCCTCGCGGACCGCGTCGACCACGTAGTGGCCGGAGCCGGAGACGGAGAAGGAACCCGAGAGCACGCGGTCCCCGTCGTCCTTGCGGATCCCGTCGGCCTCGCCGGTCAGCAGCGACTCGTCCATCGTCAGCCCGCGGGATTCGGAGACCTCGCCGTCGGCGACGAGCTGGTCGCCGGGACCGACCGCGATCAGGTCCCCGGGGACGACCTCGGTCGCGATCAGCTCCATCTCGGCGCCGTCGCGGACGACCCGCGCGTGGGGGGCGACGAGGACGGCGATTTCGTCGAGCGTCTCCTTCGCCTTCTTCTCCTGGTAGATGCCGATGCTGGAGTTGACGACGGCGATCAGGCCGAAGATCGCGTCGGCGTAGAGCCCGAGCCCGATGTCGAGGACGAAGAAGCCGGCGATGATCGCGTTGAAGAGCGTGAAGACGTTGGCGGCGACGATGCTCGCCAGCGAGCGCGAGGAGTCCTGGGCCGGGGGCCCCAGCTTGCGCAGCCGCGCAGCCGCCTCCTTGCTGGTGAGTCCCTGGTCGCCGCTGGGTTGGCCGTTCCCCATCTGACCCCCTATTCAATAGGGTGCGGGAACTATGGGCCTGAAGCTTGGACTCAACCTCGGTTATTGGGGGATCGGCCCGGCCGGCGAGGAGGCCGCGGAAATCGTCCAGGCGGCCGAGGGACTGGGCTATGAGTCGGTCTGGGCGGCCGAGTCCTACGGCTCCGACGTCGTCAGCGTTCTCGCCTGGCTGGCGGCGAAGACCGAGAAGATCAACCTCGGCGCGGCGATCTTGCAGGTGCCGGCGCGCCCGCCCGCGGCGGCGGCGATGGCCGGGGCGACGATCGACAAACTCTCCGGCGGCCGCTTCCTCTTCGGCTTCGGCCCCTCCGGCCCGCAGGTCTCCGAGGGCTGGTACGGCGTGCCGTACGCGAAGCCGT
>Ga0126305_10000355_pt1 | contig 19990 bp, 4 predicted proteins | sample Plot26_FD_92536 | JGI IMG/M metagenome (GOLD analysis project Ga0126305, IMG submission 92536) | Serpentine soil microbial communities from UC McLaughlin Reserve, CA, USA - Plot26 | ecosystem: Environmental > Terrestrial > Soil > Grasslands | place: USA: UC McLaughlin Reserve, Lake County... | reverse complement strand
GGTGCCGTCCGCCTTCGTGACGCTCCCGGCCTTCCCCCTGACGGCCAACGGCAAGCTCGACCGCGCCGCCCTGCCGGAGCCCGCTCCCGAGGCGGGGTCCGCGGACGCCGCCGCCGCGCCGCGCACGCCGGCCGAGGAGCTGGTGGCGGGGATCTGGGCCGAGGTCCTGGGCCGCGCCCGGGTGGACGTGCACGCCAACTTCTTCGCCCTCGGCGGCCACTCGCTCGCCGCCACCCGCGTGGTAGCCCGCCTGCGCAAGTCCGCCGGCGTCGAGCTGCCTCTCAAGCGCCTGTTCGAGCGGCCCACGGTGGCCGAGCTGGCGCGCGAGGTCGAGGACGCCCTGCGCCGCGGGCGCGAGATCGAGGAGCCGCCCATCGTGGCCATCGGCCACGCGGGCGAGCTCCCCCTCTCCTTCGCCCAGCAGCGCCACTGGTTCCTCCACCACCTGGAGGGCGACAGCCCGCTCTACAACATCCGCGGCGCCGTGCGCCTGGAAGGGCCGCTCGACCTCGCCGTGCTGCGCCGGAGCGTAGCCGGCATCCTCCACCGCCACGAGGTGCTGCGCGCCAGCTTCCCCTCCCGCGGCGGCCGGCCCGTCCAGACGATCGCCGAGACGGTCGATTTCGAGATCCCCCTGCTCGACCTCTCCGGGCTGCCGGACGCCGAGCGCGAGGCGCGCACCGCCGTCCTGGTACGGCAGCAGGCGGAGACTCCGTTCAACCTGGCGTCCGGCCCGCTGGTGCGGCTCACCCTGCTGCGCCTCGCCGGGCGCGAGCACCTGGCCGTGCTCACCCTCCACCACATCGTGGCCGACGGCTGGTCGATCCAGATCTTCGTGCGCGAGCTGGCGGCGCTCTACGAGGCTTTCGCCGCCGGCCGGCCGGACCCCCTGCCGCCCTTGCCCTGCCAGTACGCGGACTTCTCCCACTGGCAGCGGAGCCTGCTGAGCGGCCGGGCGCTCGAGCTCCACCTCGACTACTGGCGGCGGCACCTGGCCGGCGCTCCCCCCCTGATGAGCCTGCCCACGGACCGGCCGCGGCCGGCCGTGCAGAGCCTGCGCAGCCGCCGCCACCCCCTGGAAATGGACGCGGCCCTGGCCGACGATCTGCGCGCCCTCTGCCGCGCCGAGGGAGCGACCCTGTTCCAGCTCCTACTGACCGTCTTCCAGCTCCAGCTCGGCTGGTACGCCGGCCAGGACGACGTCGTGGTGGGCGCCCCCGTGGCGGGCCGTACGCGGCTGGAGACCGAAGGGCTGATCGGCTGCTTCATCAACGCTCTGGCCCTGCGCACCCGGCTCGGCGGCGACCCCGAGCTCCGCCAGCTCCTGGAGCGGGTGGGCGAGACGGTCTGGGGCGCCTACGCCCACCAGGAGCTCCCCTTCGACAAGCTGGTGGAGGAGCTGAACCCGGAGCGCAACCCGGCCCATGCGCCCCTGTTCCAGGTGGTCTTCAGCTTCTCGAACGTGCCGCGGGCGCCGCTGGCGCTGCCGGGCCTGACGCTGAGCCCCGTCGAGTCGGCGAGCGACATGGAAGCGAAGTACGACCTGATCCTGACGCTGACCGAGACCCCGGACGGACTGGCCGGCTCGATCACCTATGCGGTGGACCTGTTCGACGGCTCGACCGTCGCCAGGATGGCCAGCCATTTCGAGACTCTCCTCCGCGCCGCCGTGGCCGCCCCCGGGGCGCGGCTGAGCGAGCTGACGGAGATCCTGGCCCGCGAGGAGCGCGAGGAGCGGGCAAGGCGCGAAGAAGAGCTGCGCAAGCAGCGAGGCAACAAGTTGAAGAACGTGGAACGGAGGATGATCCGTGCAAATTGAAGCTCTGCCGATGGAACCATCGCAGGAAGCCGCCGTCGAGGGATTCCGCCTCTCCGCCCAGCAGCGCCGTCTCTGGCGCGTGCAGGAGGAAGGCCTCTCGTGCCGCTCCCGCTGCGCCCTATACCTCGCGGGAACCCTGGACGAATCACTCCTGGCCGCGGCACTCGCGGCGGTCGTGGAGCGCCACGAGATCCTGCGCACCACGTTTCACCGCCTGCCCGGCATGACGGTGCCCCTCCAGTCGATCAGCGAGGGGGCCCCGGCCTGGCGCACGACGGCTCTGCCGGACCTCGGTAAGGGCGGTCTCGCGGCCGTGCTCGACGAGCTGTTCTCGCGGCCGGCGCCCCTCGTCGACGAGTTGCGGCGGGAGCCCGTCGTGGCAGCCGAGCTGATCGGGTTATCCGCCGAGAACCACGTGCTGCTCCTCGACCTGCCGGCCCTCTGCGCCGACTCGGCCACCCTGGCCTTGCTGGCGGAGGAGATCGCCGTGGCCTATGAAGGCGAGGACGCCTCGGCGCCCATGCAGTACGCCGACTTCTCCGAGTGGCAGAACGGCTGGCTGGAGGAAGAAGAGTCGAAGGAGGGCCGGAAGCGCTTCCAGAGGATCGATCAGGAGTCGCTCGCGGCGGCGGTACCGTACGAGAAGCCGGCGGGAGATCCCGGATTCCAGTCTGCCGTCCACCGCTTCACCCTGGAGCGTTGGAGCGAGGCCGAAGCGGCGGCGGAGCGCCTCGGCACCTCGCCCGCCGTGCTCCTCCTCGCCGCCTGGCAGGCGCTGCTCGGCCGGCTCACCGGCGCCCCCGAGGTCATGGTCGGGACGGCCTTCTCGGGCCGCACCTACGAGGACCTCGAGCGGGCTTTCGGCCTCTACGTGAAGCACCTGCCCCTGACGGGCCGGCCGCGCCCCGAGCGGACGTTTGCCGAGCTGGTCGCCGAGCTCGACGCGGCCGCCCGCGAGGCCGCGGAGTGGCAGGACTACTGGGTTCCGGACGAAGCCTTGGCGGAGGCTCCCCTCCTGCCCTACGGCTTCGAGCTCGAGGACGCCGTGCCCGCGCGTGACCTCGGCGGCCTCACCCTCTCGCTCCTCCGCCGGGACTGCCAGGCCGAGCGCTTCAAGCTGCGGCTGGCGGCGGCCGCCGCCGATGGCGTCCTCACGGCCGAGCTGCACCATGACGCCGCCGTAGTGGAGACGGCAGACGCGGAGAGGCTGGCGCGCCAGCTCCTCACTCTGCTCCAGGGCGCCGTGGCGGACCCTGCCACGGCCATCGCCGACCTCCCCCTCCTCGACGCCGCCGAGCGCGACGAGCTGCTGGTGGCTCGCAACGCCACCGCGGCGCCGTTCCTCGACCTGGCCGTCCACCAGCTCTTCAAGGCGCGGGCCGCGCTCGCCCCCCAGGCCGTCGCCCTGATCACCCCCGAGCGGTCGCTCACCTACGGCGAGCTCGACGCCCTGGCCGAGCGGATGGCCGGCGCCCTCGCCGGGCGCGGCGTCGGGCCGGGCTCGCGAGTGGGTCTGCTCTTCGAGCGCTCGCCGGAGATGGTGGCCGCCATGCTGGGGGTGTGGAAGGCGGGCGCCGCCTACGTGGCCCTCGATCCGGACCATCCGGAGGCGCGGCTGTCCTACCTGCTGGCCGACACGGCGGCGGCGGCCGTCCTCACCACCACCGCGCTCGCCGGGCGCGTGCCCGCGGGCGCGCCGGTGCTGTGCGTCGAGGACCTCGGCGAGCCGGAAGCCCGCCCGCGGACCACCTCCGGACCGGAAGACCCCGCGTACGTCGTCTACACCTCCGGCAGCACGGGCCACCCGAAGGGGGTCTGGATCGCCCACCGCGGCGTCGTCAACTACCTGACTTGGCTGGGCAACGCCTACGGGCTCGCCGAGACCGACCGCGTGCTGCAGATCCCCGCTCCGGCCTTCGACGCCTCGGTGCGGGACATCTTCGGCCCCCTCGTCCACGGCGCCTCCGTGGTGCTGCTCGACGGCGCCGCTTCCCGCGATCCGCGGGCGATCGCCCGCGGCATCGACCGCTACGCCCCTTCGTGCGTCCTGAGCATCGTCCCCACCCTCCTGCGCGGCGTGCTGGCAGCCGCCGGCGAGGGGAGCGGCGCCCTGCGCCTGCTCCTGGTCAGCGGCGAGCCCCTGCGCCGGGAGGACGCGGCGGCGGCCCGCCGCGCCTGGGGAGTGGACCTCGTGGTGGCCAACCAGTACGGCCCCACCGAGTGCACCATGACGTCGAGCTACCACCTGGTGGACCAGGCTGAAAGCGGCTCCCTGCCCATCGGCCGGCCGATCGCCAACGCCCGCTTCTACCTGCTAGACGACCGTTTCAATCCCGTTCCCGCGGGCCTCCCCGGGGAGCTCGCCATCGGCGGCCCCGGCCTCGCCCTCGGCTATCTGGGCGCCCCCGATCTGACGGCGGCGAGCTTCGTCCCCGATCCCTTCGGCGAGCCGGGCGGCCGCCTCTACCGGACGGGCGATCTGGTCCGCTGGGCCGGTCCCGCCCGCGAGGAGCTGGAGTTCCTGGGCCGTATCGACCATCAGGTGAAGGTGCGCGGTATCCGCGTCGAGCCGCAGGAGGTCGCGGCCGTGCTCGCCCAGCACCCGGCGGTGGCCGAGGCGGCCGTGGTGGTGCGGGAGCTCGCGAGCGGCGAGCCGGGCCTCGTGGCCTACGTCGCCGGCGATCGGCTCCAGGCGCCCGCCCTGCCCGAGGAGCAGCGCCACGTGCTGCCCAACGGCATGCTGGTCGCCCAGCGCAACCGCCACGAGACCGACTTCTTCTACGAGCAGATCTTCGTCGACCAGGTGGAGTTCCGGCACGGCTTGCGGGTGCCCGATGGGGGCGTGATCTTCGACGTCGGCGCCAACATCGGCCTGTTCACCCTGTTCGCCCACCAGGCCTGCCGGCGCCCGCGGGTGTTCTCGTTCGAGCCCATCCCGGAGATCTTCGCCACCATGCGCGCCAACGTCGAGCTCTACGGCCTCGATGCCGTGGTCGAGAACTGCGGTCTGTCGCACCGGAGCGGCGAGGCCACCTTCGCCTACTATCCCCGCTCCTCCTGCCAGTCCGGCTACTACCCGGACGCCGCCGAGGAGACGCGGATGCTCAAGGCTGTGGTGGCCAGGCAGCGCACGCAGGGCGGCGACCTTTCAGACCTTCTGGGGGCGAGCTACTTCGAGAAGCTGATCGAGGAGCGCATGGAGGTCACCCCCGTGACCTGCACCCTGAAGACCATCTCCCAGGTGATCGCCGAGCGGGGGGTCGAGAGCGTCGACCTGCTCAAGATCGATGTCGAGAAGGCCGAGCTCGACGTGCTGCACGGCATCCGCGACGAGGACTGGCCGAAGATCCGCCAGATCGTCATCGAGGGGCACGACCTCGACGGTCTGCTCGCCCGCGTCACCGCCCTCCTCGAGGGCCGCGGCTACGACCTGGTGGTCGAGCAGGACGAGACGCTCGAGGAGACCTGCCTCTACAACATCTACGCCTTCCGCGATGGGCGTCCGGTGGAGAGCGAGGCGGCTCCCCTCGACGTGCGCCCGTTCTCCGGGATGGCCGCGACGGCCGCCCTCCTGTCGGCCGACGCCCTGCGGGCGTTCGCCGCCGAGCGGCTGCCGGCCGCCCTGGTGCCGGCGGCCTTCGTGGTGCTCGACGAGCTGCCGCGGACGCCCAACGGCAAGCTCGACGCCAGGGCCCTGCCGGCCCCCGGCACGGGCGAGGCCGAGGGCGGCGACGCGACGGCCGCCCGCAACCAGGTGGAGGAGCTGCTGGCGGGGATCTGGGGCGAGGTCCTCGGCCTCGACAAGGTGGCCGTGCACCTCAACTTCTTCGAGTCCGGCGGCCATTCGCTGCTGGCCACCCAGCTCCTGGCGCGAGTGCAGGACGTCTTCGGCATCGAGCTCCCCCTGCGCACCATCTTCGAGTCGCCCACCGTCGCCCAGCTCGCCGAGATCGTCGAGGCGGCCCTCGCCGCGGGCGGCGGCCAGAGGCTCCCCCGCATCGAGCGGGTGCCGCGCGACGGCGAGCTGCCGCTCTCCTTCGCCCAGCAGCGGCACTGGTTCCTCCACCGCCTGGAAGGAGGCTCGGCCCTGCTCAACGTCTGGGGCGCCGTGGCCCTCAGCGGGCAGCTCGACCTCGAGGTGCTGGAGCGCAGCCTGGGCCGCATCCTGGAACGCCACGAGGTGCTGCGCACCACCTTCCCCGAGGTGGCGGGCGAGCCGCGCCTGCGCATCCACCCGCCGGCGGGCTTCAGCCTGCCCGTGATCGACCTCAGCCCCGTGGCGGAGGACGAGCGCCGGCAGCAGGCCGAGAGCCGGATCGAGCTCGAGGCCCGGCGGCCGTTCGACCTCGCCGAGGGTCCCCTCTTCCGCGCCCTGCTGCTGCGCCTGGAGGAGACGGAGCACGTGATCGTCATCACCATGCACCACATCGCGGCCGACGGCTGGTCGTCGTCGATCCTGGTGCGCGAGCTCGGGGAGATCTATGCGGCGGGCGTCAGCGGCCGCGAGCCGCGCCTGCCGGAGCTGCCCGTGCAGTACGCCGACTTCGCCGCCTGGCAGCGGCGCTGGCTGGCCGGCGACGTGCTGGCGGCCCAGCTCGGCTACTGGGAGCGGCAGCTGGCGGGCGCGCCGGCGGCCCTCGAGCTGCCCACCGACCGGCCGCGCTCGGGGCGCGAGAGCTTCGCCCACGGCCGGCAGCCGGTGGTCTGCCCGGCTCCCCTGGCCGAGGCCCTGCGGGCGCTCTCCCGCCGCCGCGGCGTGACGGTGTTCACCACCCTGCTGGCGGGCCTCCAGGTCCTGCTCCACTGGTTCTCGGGCCAGGACGACGTCAGCGTCGGCTCGCCGATCGCCAACCGCAACCGCGTCGAGACCGAGGGTCTGATCGGCTGCTTCATCAACGCACTGGTGCTGAGGGCGCGCCTGGACGGCGATCCCACCTTCGAGGAGATCCTCGACCAGGCCGGCGAGACCGTCCTGGGGGCCTACGCCCACCAGGACCTGCCGTTCGAGAGGCTGGTCGAGCACCTCAACCCGGCCCGCGGCCAGGGGCGCCCGCCGCTCTTCCAGGTGGAGCTCAACTATCAGAACACCCCCCTCTCCGCCGTCGAGCTGCCGGGCCTGACCCTGCGCCCCCTGCGCATCGAGCGCGAGGAGGCGGCCAAGTACGACCTGATTCTTCGCATGTGGGAGCAGGGCGACGAGCTCGGCGGAGTGCTGACCTACAAGAGCGAGCTGTTCGACGCCGACACCGCCGCCGCTCTCGCCGAGCATCTCGAATTGCTCCTGGAGCGAGGGGTTCGGCAGCCCGACATTCGTTTAAGTGTACTGAGGGACCTCCTGACGGAGGCCGACAGGAAGCGGCGCGCGGCGCGCCAGCAGGAGGTCCGGCAGGCCCGCCGCGGCATTTTCAAGCAGGTGCAACGCGAAGCCGTCCACGAAGTCTGAGAAGTCAGAAAGGAACACGAGATGAAAGTTTTGGAAGCCAGCAAGCCCAGTCTGAAGCTTGGAGATATCCGCCGCAAGGCGGTGAGCGTGTCGAAGGAAGACCTGGTCAAGACCCGTCCGGCCATGCCCGGCCAGTCGCTCCCCCTGCTCGTCGAGCCGGCGGCCGAGGACGTGGACCCCATCGTCTGGGCCCAGGGCAACCGCGAGTTCATCGAGCGCGAGCTGCTGAAGCACGGCGCCCTGCTGTTCCGCGGTTTCAAGATCGGCTCGATGGAGCAGTTCGAGCGCTTCGCGCTGACCCTGATCCCGCAATTCCTCCACTACGTCGAGGGTTCCTCTCCCAGGATCATGAAGGCCGACGGCGTGTACACCTCGACCGAATATCCGCCGGAGTACTTCATCTCGATGCACAACGAGCTCTCCTACGCTCACCGCTGGCCGGGGAAGATCTTCTTCTACTGCCAGACGGCGCCGCCCAAGGGGGGCGAGACGCCCATCGCCGACAGCCGCAAGGTGCTCGAGCGGCTGAGCCCGGAGCTCCGGGGCCGCTTCGCCGACAAGGGGGTCAAGTACACCCGCAACCTCCACGGCGGCCGCGGCGCCGGCCTGTCGTGGCAGACGGTGTTCGAGACCCAGGACCGGCAGACGGTCGAAGCCTACTGCCGCGAGGGCGGGATCGATTTCGCATGGACGGAGGACGGCGGCCTGCGCACCAGCCAGCTCCGGCCGGCGGTCATCAAGCATCCGCGGACGGGCGAGCCCGTCTGGTTCAACCAGGTCGACCAGTGGCACCCGTCGAACCTGACGGAGGAGGTGGCTTCGGCCCTGCTCGCCACCACCCGCGAGGAGGACCTGCCGATCAACGCCTACTTCGGCGACGGCACCCCCCTCGACGCCGCCGAGCTCGAGGAGGTGCGGCAGGCCTTCCGCGACACCCTGGTCGCCGTCCCCTGGCAGGAGGGTGACGTGATGCTGGTCGACAACATCCTCGCCGCCCACGGCCGCATGCCCTTCGAGGGGCCGCGGAAGATCATGGTCGCCATGGGCGAGCCCGTGGGCCTCGAAGACGTACAGCGGGTTTCCTGAACGGAGCAAGACGATGGGCAGCAGACAAGAAGGCGGACTGGTCGGTTTCCGGCTCTCTCTCCAGCAGAGGCGCCTGTGGGCGCTCTGGGGCGGCGCTCCCATGCGCCGCGCGCAGATGGTCGTCGAGCTCACGGGCGATGTCGACGAGGACGCGCTGCGCGAGGCCCTCTGGACCCTCGCGCAGCGGCACGAGATCCTGCGCACCACCTACCGGCAGGTCGAGGGTCTCGGCTACCCGGTCCAGGTGGTGGGCGCTCCCGACGCTCCCCCCTACCGGCGGATCGACTTGAGCGCGTTCGTTCCCGCCGCCCGGCGGGAGCGCATCGAGCAGATCGTGCGCGAGGAGGCGGAGGCCTCCTCGGACGCCGACGAGGGTTATGGCCTGCGCTGCGCCGGCATCCACGTCGAGCGCGGCGCGCCGGCCCGCCTTCTCCTGCTGCTCAGCCTTCCCTGTCTCTCGGCCGACGGCCAGACGCTGGAGAACCTGGCCGCGGAGCTGGCCGCGGTCTATCGCGCCCGCCCCGACGCCGAGGAGCCCATGCAGTACGCCGACTTCTCGGCCTGGCAGAAGGAGTGGCTGGAGGCCGAGGAGGCCCGGGAAGGGCTGCGCTACTGGCGCCAGCGGGACCTCTCGGCCCTCGTCTCCCCCACCCTGCCGTACGCCGAGGGGCCGGCGGGCGGGCCGGGGGCCGTCACGGCGGAGCTCGACGCCCGCCGTTCGGACGCTCTCGAGTCCCTCGCCGCGGAGCGCGGCAGCTCCGCCACCGCGCTGCTCCTGGCCGCTTGGCAGGCGCTCCTCTGGCGCCTCACCGGCCGCTCGCCGGTGATCGCGGGCGCCACCTACGACGGCCGGATCTACCAGGAGCTGGAGCACCTCCTGGGGCCGGTCGCCCGCTGCCTGCCGCTGGCCTGCGATCCCGCGCCGGGCCTGGTCTTCCCGGAGCTTCTGAAGCGGGTCGACGCCGCCGTGGCCGACGCCCACCTGTGGCAGGAGTACTTCGTGTGGGAGGAGCGGACGGACGAGGCCGGCCACTTCACCTTCCCCTTCGGCTTCGAGCTCGCCGAGCCGCGGCCGGAGCGCCTGGCCGCCGGCGTGCGCTTCGCCGTCGAGCGCCTGCACGCGCCGGCCGAGGAGCACGCCCTGCATCTGCGGGCCGAGCGGCGGCCGGAGGGCTTCGCCTTCGAGCTGCGCTACGACACCGCCCGCTACGGCGAGGCGGACGCCCGGCGTATTCTTGGCCACCTCATGGCCCTGCTGGAGGACCTCATCGAGCGTCCCGAGGCGGGCGTCGAGGAGCTTTCGCTTCTGGCGGCCGAGGAGCGCGGCCGGCTGGTGTCTGGCTTCGGCGGCTTCGGCGGCTTCGCCGTCGATCCCAAGGAGGCCCTGCTCCACCAGCTCTTCGAGGAGCAGGCCCGCCTGCGTCCCGAGGCGCCGGCCGTGGAGGATGTGACCTACGCCGAGCTCAACGCCCGGGCCAACCGGCTGGCCCGCCACCTGCGGCGGCTGGGCGTCGGGCCCGAGGTGACGGTGGCCCTGGCCGTCGAGCAGTCGCCGGAGATGGTCGTGTCCGTGCTGGCCGTGCTCAAGGCGGGCGGCGCCTACGTGCCCCTGGACCTCGACCAGCCCGCGGCCCGCAACGCCTACATCCTCGCCGACAGCAAGGCCGGGCTGCTGATCACCCGCGAGCCCTGGCTGGAGGCCCTGCCGCCGGCTGCCTCAACGCTCTGCCTCGACCGCGACGCCGACCTCTGGGCCGCGGAGGACGGGGCCGATCTCGAGCCGCTGGCCTGTCCCGAGAGCCTAGCCTACGTGGCCTACACCTCCGGCTCCACAGGGCAGCCCAAGGGCGTGATGGGGACGCACGGCGGCGCCGTCAACTACCTCGGCTACGTGCTCCGAACCTACGAGCTGGGCCCCGCGGACCGGGTGCTCCAGGTCGCTTCCCTGCCGTTCGACGCCTGGATCCGCGACTGCCTGGGGCCGCTGTCCGCCGGAGCGGAGGTCGTGCTGCCGGCAGCGAAAGAACCGGTGGCCCTGCTGGCGCGGCTTCGTGCCGGCGGCATCACCCGCGTCCTCAGCATCGTGCCCACCCTGCTGCGCGCCGTCCTGGCCCAGGCAGACGGGGATGGGACTGCCGAAGGCCTGCGCACCATCCTGGCCAGCGGCGAGGCCCTGTTCGGCCGCGACGGCCGCGAGGCCGCGCGGGTGCTCGGCTCCGGGGTGCAGCTCGTCAACCAGTACGGCCCCACCGAGTGCACCATGACCTCGACCTTCCATCCGCTGAGCGCGGCGGACCTCGAGGGGGGAGCCGTGCCCGTGGGCCGGCCCGTGAACAACGCCCGCTGCCTGGTGCTCGACGACCGCATGGAGCCGGCGCCGGTAGGGGTCTGGGGCGAGATCCACATCGCCGGCCCGGGGCTCACCCGCGGCTACCAGGAGCGTCCCGACCTCACGGCCGCCGCCTTCCTGCCCAACCCCCACGGCGCGCCGGGCGAGCGGATGTACCGCACGGGCGACGTCGGCCGCTACCGCTCCGACGGCACCCTGGAGCTCCTGGGCCGGCGGGACCACCAGGTCAAGGTCCGCGGCGTCCGCGTCGAGCTCGGCGAGATCGAGGCGGCGCTCGGCCGTCACCCCGGCCTGCGGGAGGCGGCGGTGGTGGTGCGGGACGTCAACGATGAGGCCGTCCTCACGGCCTACGTGGTGGTGGCCGCCCAGCCGGCGTCGGAGCCCGCGGCCCTCCGCGCCTTCCTGCGCCAGAGCCTGCCGGAGGCCATGGTGCCGTCCCTCTTCGCTTTCCTGGAGGCCCTGCCCCGCACGGCCAACGGCAAGCTCGACCGCCGCGCCCTGCCGGCGCCGCAGGAGGTCCGGCACGCCGAGGGTCCGGCGGCGCCGCGCACGCCCGTCGAGGAGCTGCTGGCCGGCATCTGGGAAGAGGTCCTCGGGGTCGGGCCGGTGAGCCCCGGCGACGACTTCTTCGACCTCGGCGGCCACTCCCTGCTGGCGACCCAGGTGATGGCGCGGATGCAGGACGCTTTCGGGGTCCAGTTCGCCCTGCGCACCCTGTTCGACCATTCGACCCTGGAGCGGCTGGCGGCGGCCGTCGAGGCGGGCCTGACCGACCGGACGGAGCCCGTCCCGCCCATCGGGCGGGCGCCGCGCGACGGCCGGCTCCCCCTCTCCTTCGCCCAGCAGCGGCTCTGGTTCCTGCAGCGGCTCGACCCCGGCGACGCGGCCTACAACCGGCCGTACGCCCTGGCCTTCTCCGGGCCGTTGGACGTCCGGGCGCTCGCCGCCAGCCTGAACGAGATCGTGCGCCGCCACGAGGCGCTGCGCACCAGCTTCGGCGTCGAGGAGGGCACGCCGTACCAGGTCATCGCCCCCGCGGCCGGCCGGCCGCTGCCCCTGATGGACCTCTCGGCCCTCCCCGCCGCCCTGCGGGAGAGCACGGCCCAGGCCCTGGCCAAGGACCAGGCGGAGCTCGCCTTCGATCTCGAGCGCGGCCTCATGGTGCGCGCCCACCTGGTGCGCCGGGACGCCGAGGACCACGTTCTGCTGTTCGCCATGCATCACATCGCGAGCGACGGCTGGTCCACGGGCGTGCTGGTGCGCGAGGCATCGGTCCTCTACCGGGCCTTCGCCGCCGGCGAGCCCTCGCCCCTGCCGGAGCTGCCCGTGCAGTACGCCGACTACGCCTGGCACCAGCGGCAGTGGCTGAGCCCGGAGGTGATGGACGCCGAGCTCGGCTACTGGCGCCACCAGCTCCGGGGCGGGCTGCCGCCCCTGCGGCTCGGCGAGGGCAAGCGGCCGGGCGGACCGCGGCGGGTGTCGCGCGGCGACCTGGCCGTGGTGCCGGACCTCGCCGCCGCCGTGCGGGCCTTCTCCCGCCAGGCCGGGGCGACCCCGTTCATGACGCTCCTGGCGGCCTTCAAGACCCTGCTCCTGCGCTACACCGGGCAGGAGGACATCCTGGTTGCCACGCCCATCGCCAACCGCGACCGGGCCGAGGTCGAGGGGATGATCGGCTTCTTCGTCAACATGCTGATGCTGCGCACCGACCTGTCGGGCAACCCGACGTTCCGCGAGCTGGTGGAGCGGGTCCGGCAGGTGGCGCTCGGGGCCTACTCGCATCGCTCGCTCCCCTTCGAGGTGCTGGTGGACCGCTTGAAGCTGGGCGGCACGGGCAGGTCGCCCGTGCAGGCCATCTTCGCCCTGCAGAACGCCCCGCCGCCGGCCCTCGAGCTGCCGGGCCTGACCCTGACGCCGGCCGCGATGACCAGCGAAGACCCGAAGTTCGACCTCATCGTGGGCCTGGCCGACCACCGGGACCGCTTCAGCGGCCCCGTGATGTACCGGGCCGACCTCTACTCCGCCGAATTGATCGGAGGGATGCTCGGCCACTACTCCGAGATCCTCGGGCAGGCCATGGCCGACCCGGACGCCCGGCTCCTCGACCTGGCCCTGAGCCGGGAGGGGCACGAGCCCGTTCGGCCGGCCGCCGGCCTGCAGGAGGTCTTCGGTGAGCTGGAATTCAATTTTTGAAAGGAATTTGCGATGTCTACGGATTGCTTGATCATCGGATTCCACGAGCAGAGCTTTCCAGGCTATGTCGAGTTGGTGAAATCGATGGGCACGGACTCCGGGGCGTTCCAGGACCTGGCGCTGGCCTATGTCGACTTCGAGGGCAAGCCCATGCGCAGCATGGACATGCTCAACCGCTTCTACTTCGAGGGGCGGGAGCCCGCGCGCCCGTTCTCGAACGTCGATTTCATGTGGCCGGTGGTCATGTACCTGGCCACCTTCCTCCACCGCCGCGGCTTCTCATGGGACTACGTCAACCTCTTCCATCGTGAGAAGGAAAAGCTGAAGCGCAAGCTCGAATCGGACGACATCCTGACCATCGCCGTCTCGACGACGCTCTACGTCGAGCCGCAGCCGATCATCGAGATCATCTCGTTCATCCGCCAGCACAACGACCGCGTGAAGATCGTGGTCGGCGGTCCCTACATCTCCAACCAGACGAAGGTCTCGGAGGTCGAGGCCGTCAAGGGCCTCTACAAGTTCCTGGGGGCGGACGTCTACGTCGACAGCCAGGAGGGCGAGCAGGCGCTGGTCAATCTGCTGCGGGCGCTGAAGAGCGGCGGCAGCCTCGACGAGGTCGACAACATCGCCTACCGGCAGGGCGACACCTACACGATCACCCGCCGCTCCGCGGAGTCGAACTCCCTCGAGGAGAACATGGTCGACTACGGCCTGTTCCCCCGCGAGGAGATCAGCGAGATGGTCTCGCTGCGCACCGCGAAGTCGTGCCCCTTCGCCTGCTCCTTCTGCGGCTTCCCCCAGCGCGCGGGCCAGTACACCTACATGGGAGTCGACGCCGTCGAGCGCGAGCTCAACGCCCTCAAGGAGCTCGGCGTCACCACCCTGACCTTCCTGGACGACACCTTCAACGTCCCCAAGAAGCGGTTCCGGGAAATCCTCCAGATGATGGTCCGCAACGGCTACGGCTTCAAGTGGAACTCGTTCTACCGCAGCGACCACGGGGACGATGAGACCATCCGGCTGATGGCCGAGAGCGGCTGCGAGGGGTCCTTCCTAGGCGTCGAGTCGGGCAGCGACCGGATGCTCAAGCTGATGAACAAGACCTCGCGGCGGATCAACTACATGCAGGCGATCCCCCAGATGCGCGAGTCGGGGATCACCACCTACGCGTCGCTGATCTTCGGCTTCCCCGGCGAGACCTACGAGACGGTGTCGGAGAGCCTCAGCCTGATCGAAGAAGCGCGGCCCGACTTCTTCCGCGCCCAGCTCTGGTACGCCGACCCCACCACCCCCATCTGGAAACGCCGCGAGGAGGTGGGCCTCCAGGGCTCGGCCTTCAACTGGGAGCACTCGACCATGGACTCGGCGACGGCCTGCGACCTGATCGACAAGGCCTTCCTCTCCGTCGAGGGCTCCATCTGGCAGCCGCAGTTCGGGTTCGAGCAGTGGAGCGTCTTCTACCTCCAGCGCCGGGGCATGACGCTCGGCCGCATGAAGACCTTCCTGCGGTGCTTCAACGCCCTGATCCGCGAGCGCCTCCTCACGCCCGGCCTCGTCGAGCATGATCCGCGGCTGATCGAGGCGCTGCGGACCGCCTGCCGCTTCGACGATCCCCGGGAACCGGACCTGACTCCCGTGGCCGAGTTGGACGGCGCGCGCTACCAGGCGGCCCAGGAGTTCTGGACGCGCGGGCTGCCGGCGGAACCGGTGGAGTCGAACCTGGAGCATCTTTTCAACCGCGGAGCCGGCGAGGGTTGGGCGGTGGCCGAGGTGCCGATGAGCGGCGCCGGGCTCGAGGCGGTGGGCCGGGCGTGCGGCACCGGGCTCCAGGCGCTGCTGCCGGCCGCCCTCGCCGCCCTGCTCCTGCGCCTGGGCGCCCGCCAGGAGCTGACCCTGGCCGTCGACTCCCCGGACGGCGCCTCGCCGCTGGTCCTCCACCCCCGCTGGGAGCTCCCCTTCCGGGACCTCGCGGCCGAGGTGGCGGCGGCCCTGGCCGGAGCCGCGGAGCACCGGCGCTACGGTTTCCCCCTGCTGACCAACGCCCGGCGGCTGGCGGAGCTCGGCCTCTCGCGGCCGGTCCTTGACGCCGGTTTTACCGTCAGGGAGCCGGTCAGCCCCGGCGGCGGACCGTTCGACGAGCTGACACGGACCTGGCCCGCCGTCGAGTCCGGGCTGCGCCTGGTCCTCGGCCTCGCCGAGCGGCAGGGAGAGCCCGGGCTGCGCTTCTGGTACCGCCGGGACTGGTTCCATGGCGACACCGTCGAGACCCTGGGCGAGCGCCTGGGGGAGATCCTGGCCCAGGTGGCGGCCGACCCGGGCGTGCTCCTGGACGCGCTCACCCTGAGCGGCGCCGGGCCCGTGCGCAAGCCCCGGCCGGCCGTCGAGAGCCACGCCAGCGCCGCGTTCGATTTCTAGCTAGAGAGCCGAAGGAGGTTTGCCGTGATCAATCAGGACAGGGGCTCGAGGGTGCTGATCTTCGATCGTGAGCTGATCGAGCAGCGCGACTATTGGCTGCAGAGGCTGGCCGAGGGCTGGGACTCTTCCGGCCTGCGCCTGGACTCCCCCCGTCCGCCCGTCCCCTCGGGGCGGCGCGGCACGGTCGAGGTCCGGATCGCGGGCGAGGCCGAGGCCCGGCTCGCCAAGCTCTCCGGCGGCCAGCCGTTCCTGCTCTTCGCCGCACTGATGACGGGGCTCGGGATCTGCCTCCACCGCTACACCGGCGGCCGCCGCCTGGTGGTCGGCACTCCCGCCCTCGCCGGCGACGGCGCCGAGCCGCCGGTCAACGCCGTGGTCATCCTCAACGTGGTGGAGCCCGGGCAGACCGTTCGGCAGCTCCTCCTCGCCACCCGCCAAACGCTCCTCGACGCCTACGCGCGCCAGGACTTCCCGTTCGACCGGCTGGTCGAGGAGAAGGCCGCCGGCGCCCCGGCGGGCGGCTGCCCGCTGTTCGACGTCGCCCTCGTGCTCGAGGGGCTCCACGGCCCCCTCCCCGAGGTCGGCAACGACCTCACCCTGCGTTTCCGCCGGGAGCCCGGCGTCCTCGCCTGCGCGCTCAGCTTCGACGCCGACGTCCTGACGGCGGAGACGGTGCTCCGGTTCGCCCTGCACCTCGAGACGGTGCTCGCCGGGGCCTTCGCGGACGCCAATGCCGCCGTCTCCCGGGTGCCGCTGCTGTCGGAGGCCGAGCAGGCCCAGGTGGTGCGCGAGTGGAACGACACGGACCGCGGGCTGCCCGCCTTCTCGTCCCTCAAGGAGCTGTTCGAGGACCGCGCCCGCCGGACCCCGGAGGCCGTCGCCGCCCTGTATGGAGAGGACTCCCTGACCTATGGCGAGCTCAACCGCCGGGCCAACCAGCTCGCCCACTTCCTGCACGGCCTCGGAGTGGCGCCCGAGACCCTGGTGGGGATCTGCGTCGAGCGCTCGTTCGACATGCTGACGGCGGTGGCCGGCGTGCTCAAGGCCGGCGGCGCTTATCTCCCTCTCGATCCCAGCTATCCCCAGGAGCGCATCGAGCTCATGGTGCGCGACTCCGGGGTGCCGGTGCTGCTGACCGAGGAGGCGCAGCTCGGGCGGCTGCCGTCGACCGCCGCCCGTGTGGTCGCCATGGACCGCGAGCGCGCCGCCATCGCGGCTTGCCCCGAAGGCGACCCCACGGTCGAGGTCCATCCCGAGAACCTCGCCTACGTCATCTACACGTCCGGCTCCACCGGCCTCCCCAAGGGCACCCAGATCGCCCACGCGGGCGTCTGCAACCTGACCCAGGCGATCCGGCGGCTCGGCGTCTCTGCCGAGGACCGGGTGCTCCAGTTCGCGCCCTTGAGCTTCGACGCGGCCGTCTGGGAGATCGTGATGGCGGTGGACGCCGGCGCCGCCCTGTGCCTGGGCACGCGCGAGGAGCTGCACCCCGGGCCGGACATGGTCCGGCTGCTCCAGCGCCGGCGGGTCACCGTGGCGTCGCTGCCGCCGTCGGCCCTCGCCGTCCTGCCGGAGGACCAGCTCAAGTCGCTCCACATGGTGGTCACGGCCGGCGAGGCCTGCCCGCCGGAGGTGGCGGCACGCTGGGCGAAAGGCCGCCGGCTGCTCAACGGCTACGGGCCCACCGAGATCACGGTCGGCACGGGCATCTCCCGGATCGCGGGGGACGGCGACAGGCCCGTCATCGGCTACCCGTTCCAGAACGTCCGCGTCTTCATCCTGGACTCGGAGCTGCGGCCCGTGCCCGTGGGCGTGCCCGGGGAGGTCCACGTCGCCGGGATCGGCCTCGCCCGCGGCTACCTGGGGCGCCCCGACCTCACGGCCGAGCGGTTCATCCCCGATCCCTGGAGCGGCGTCCCGGGCGGCCGTCTCTACAAGAGCGGCGACGTCGGGCGGCTCATGCCGGACGGCACGTTCGACTTCCTCGGCCGGGTCGACCACCAGGTGAAGATCCGCGGCCTGCGCGTCGAGCTGGGGGAGATCGAGTCCGCCCTGGCCCTCCACCCGATCGCCGGCGAGGTGGTGGTCGACGTGCGTGAGGAGGTGCTGGTCGCCTGGGTGGTGCCGCGGACGGGCGCGGGTGAGCCCGGGGTCCCCCCCGCGCGGCAGCTCCGCGAGCACCTGGCCGGCCGGCTGCCCCAGTACATGGTGCCGCAGGCCTTCGTCTTCCTGGCGGCGCTGCCGCTGTCCCCCAGCGGCAAGCTGGACCGGCGGGGCCTGCCGGCGCCGGCGGTCGAAACGGAGGGGCGCGAGGCGTCCCCCGCGTCCCTCAATCCCGTCGAGGAGGTGATCGCCGGGCTGGTACGCCAGGTCCTCCGCTCCGGCAGCCCCGGGGTCCGCGACGACTTCTTCGAGCTGGGCGGCAACTCCCTGCTGGCGACCCAGGTCGTCTCGCGGGTGGCCGAGGCCTTCCAGGCCGAGATCAGCCTGCGCGGCTTCTTCGAGGAGCCGACCGTGGCCGGGCTGGCCCGTCAGGTCGAAGCGGCCGCCGGCCTCGGGCGCGAGGTCCCGCCGATGGTGCCGGTCTCCCGGGACGGCGACCTCCCCCTCTCCTTCTCGCAGCAGCGGCTCTGGTTCCTCGACCGCCTGCAGCCGGGCTCCGCCCTTTACAACGTCCCCCTCGCCCTGCGCATCGAGGGCGATCTGGATCTGGACCTGCTCGCCCGCAGCCTGGGCGAGGTGGTGCGGCGCCACGAGGTGCTGCGCACCGTGTTCGCCGTCAAGGACGGCCAGCCGGTGCAGGTCGTCCAGCCGTTCCGCGGGGTCGACCTGCCCCTCGTGGACCTGCGCGGCCTGCCGGCAGAGCAGCGGCTGGAGAAGGCGCGGGAGACGGCGAAGCTGGAGGCGCGGCGGCCGTTCGACCTCGCCCGCGGGCCGCTGCTGCGGGCCGCCGTGCTGCGCCTCGCACCGGACGAGCACGCCGTGCTCCTGACCCTCCACCACATCGCGAGCGACGGCTGGTCGCTGGGCATCCTGGTGCGCGAGCTGACGGCCCTGTTCGCGGGCGCGGACCTCGAGCCGCTGCCCATCCAGTACGCCGACTTCGCCGCCTGGCAGCGCGGCTGGCTCCAGGGAGAGGTGCTGGAAGCGCAGCTCGACTACTGGCGCCGCCACCTGGCGGGAGCGCCGCCCGTGCTCGACCTCCCCCTCGACCGGCCGCGGCCGGCCGTGCAGAGCTCCCACGGCGCGAGCTGCGGCGCGGCGCTGACGCCCGAGCTGTCGGACGCCCTCGCCACCGTCGCCCGCGCCCAGGGCGTGCCCCTGTTCATGGTCCTGCTGTCGGCCTACGCCGTGCTGCTGTCGCGCCACGGCGGCCAGAGCGACCTGGTGATCGGCACCCCGATCGCCAACCGCAACCGGCTGGAGACCGAGAAGCTGATCGGCTTCTTCGTCAACACCCTGGCCCTGCGCGTCGACCTCGCCGCGGCGCCCACCTTCGCCGGGCTGCTGCGCCAGGTGCGCCAGGCCGCCATCGGCGCCTACGCCCACCAGGACTTGCCGTTCGAGAAGCTGGTGGAAGCGCTGCGGCCGGCGGCCGACCTCAGCCACACCCCCCTCTTCCAGGCCATGTTCGTGCTCCAGACGCCGGCGGCGGAGCCGCGGCTGCCGGGGCTCGCCCTGAAGCCCCTGGAGAGCGACCCCGGCGTCGCCAAGTTCGACCTCACCCTGTCGATGGCGGAGGCCGGCGGCCGGCTCCGGGCCTATCTCCAGTACAGCACCGACCTGTTCGACGCCGCCACCGTGCGCCGCCTCCTCGGCCACTGGGAGACGCTGCTGGCGGGAGTGGCGGCGGACCCCGCCGCCCGGCTGTCGGCCCTGCCGCTGCTGACGGCGGCGGAGCGCCAGGCCGTGCTGGTGGAGGGCGCCGGCGAGGCCGTCCCCTTCGCCGAGGACGCGTGCCTGCACGAGATCTTCGCGGCCCGGGCGGCGGAATTCCCCGACACCCTCGCCGTGGTCTTCGAGGACCGCGAGCTCACCTACGCCGAGCTCGACGCCCGCGCCAACCGCCTGGCCCACCGCCTGCGCCGCCGCGGCGTCGGCCCGGAGGTGCGGGTGGCCCTCAGCCTCGAGCGGTCGCCGGAGATGATCGTGGCCCTGCTCGCCGTGATGAAGGCGGGCGGCGCCTACGTTCCCATCGACCCCACCTATCCGCGCGAGCGCCGGGAGCTGATGCTGGCGGACAGCGGCGCCCTCCTGCTCCTGACCCAGATCTCGCTCGCCGGCTCGCTGCCGGCGCCGGCGGGAGGCCTCGCCCTGCTCGACGGCGAGGAGGAAGAGGGCGGCGACGACAGCGCGCCCCTCAGCGGCGCGGCGCCGGAGAACGCCGCCTACGTGATCTACACCTCGGGCTCGACCGGCCGGCCCAAGGGGGTCGTGGTGGTGCACCGCGGCCTGGCGAACCTGGTGACGGCTCAGGCCCTGGCCTTCGGCCTGCGCCCCGGGGCGCAGGTGCTCCAGTTCTCCTCCATGAGCTTCGACGCCTCGGTGTTCGAGATCGTCATGGCCCTGGCCGTGGGCTCGACCCTGGTGCTGGCCCGCCGCGAGACGCTGATCCCCGGGCCGGGGATGATCGCGCTGCTGGAGGAGCGGCGGGTGAGCCACGTCACCCTGCCTCCCTCGGTGC
>Ga0126305_10000353_pt1 | contig 20082 bp, 17 predicted proteins | sample Plot26_FD_92536 | JGI IMG/M metagenome (GOLD analysis project Ga0126305, IMG submission 92536) | Serpentine soil microbial communities from UC McLaughlin Reserve, CA, USA - Plot26 | ecosystem: Environmental > Terrestrial > Soil > Grasslands | place: USA: UC McLaughlin Reserve, Lake County... | reverse complement strand
TGCAGTTTGTCCATCCATCCGTACGCATCATAAGGATCATTTGACTTTCCACGAAAGACCTTTAACCTTTCGTTCACGATCGACCATTCACCTTTCACCAGGGACCTTGCAAGACCGCCTGCTATCTTTGACAATTCTTTATTGTTAAATGCAAACGCCTCATCGATATCATAGGTTGGTTGAAAGGTGAATGGTGAGTGGTGAGTGCTGAGTGTAGGAAATTTCTTTTTTAGCATGTTTTTAAAATCTTCGATCCATATATTTATTAATGGAAGATTAAGAAATCCTTCTTTGAAGGCCAGCGAATTTTCATGAGCATATCTTCCATACATATCTTTTTTATGGGGAAAGTATTCTTCATAGCGGCTGAGTAAATAAAAAACAGCAGAGAAGATGTCAAACGGGTAATCTCCTTCAGATCTGAAAAAGGCCGGAAAATCGTTTAGCTTAAAACAGGAGATGTTTTGTCTCCTGATCGAATCCTCAAATAGCAGTGGATAATTAACGATCAATAATTCATCGTTTGAAACGGGTTCATACCCGTAATTGATCTTCGGCCCATTATAGTCATTGAAAACAGACTCTTCCGTAGTAAGCCGAAAAGGATGTCCTGTGATCGCTTTGCCGATGAAATCAGCAACATATTGGAGGCGGGGAGTGATCCTGTTTGCGTAAATAATCACGCAATGAAGATAATTATCTGTTTCCGTATTTTTCCTTCCACATTTGATTGAAAGATCTTTTTGGGAACTCCATCTCGCTTCTGTGTTGCTTCCACCCTTTCAATAAGGTATTCACCACCCAATTTTTTATTTTTCTATTTCCCATATTCATCATGCTTCGGTTGAGCATTGCCTGTTTCCATAATTTCCATGCGGTACGTTCTGCAAAACTGGCATCTCCTTCGTCAACTGATTCATGCCTGTTTTCCAGCAGCAATTCGTGCAAATTGATTTTCACTGCACATACCTCCGTGCAATTGCCGCAAAGCGAAGATGCATAACTCAGGTGTTTCCATTCTTTCATTCCATTCAAATGCGGAGTTATTACAGAGCCAATTGGTCCGCTGTAAGTGGCTTCATAACTATGACCACCAATATTCTTATAAACAGGACATGCATTCAAACACGCGCCACATCGAATACAGTACAGGCTTTCTCTTGATTTTTCGTTGGCAAGAATATTTGTTCGTCCATTGTCAAGCAGTATCACATACATTTCTTCCGGGCCGTCAGTTTCTTTTTGCTGCCTCGGCCCTGTTACTATTGTGCTATAAACAGTTATTTTTTGACCTGTTCCATATGTTGCAAGCAGCGGCCAAAACAAAGCAAGATCATTCATTGATGGAATGACCTTTTCAATCCCTGTCACCACGATATGTGTCTTCGGCATAGAACAACTTAGTCTGGCGTTGCCTTCATTTTCGGTGATCGCAATCCCCCCGATATCAGCAATAATAAAATTAGCGCCGGTTATTCCTACTTCTGCCTCAGCATATTTTTTTCGCAATACATCCCGTGCAACCAATGTAAGCTGCTCTGGTGTCAGGTTGGGGTCAGTTCCTAATTTATCTGCAAAAAGCTTTGCCACATCTTCTTTGCTCTTATGCATCGCAGGTGTAACGATATGATACGGTGGCTCGCCATCCAACTGCTGAATATATTCACCCAGGTCTGTTTCTATACTTTCGATCCCTCGTTCTTGTAAAAATTTATTAAGATGAATTTCTTCCGTCACCATGCTCTTGCTCTTCACCAGGGTTTTGCAATTTTTCTCCGCACAAATCTTTCCAATTTCATCCAATGCTTGTCTTGCATCTTCTGCCCAGATCACTTTTGCTCCTCTCTTAACAATTTTTGCTTCAAAACTTTCCAGCATCTTATCAAGATTCTCAATTGCTTTCCACTTTATGTTCTTTGCTTTCTCTCTTGCCAGGTTCACATTGCTGAACTGTTCTTTACCTTTTGGCACAACAGCATTATACCGGCCAATATTAAAGTTGATCTTGCGGCGATGTTCCCTGTCAACAGTTTTATCTGCGCTTTTGGCAATAAAGGATTGGGAGTGTTCGGACATGTTTACAAATATAACTTTTAGTTTATCGTTTGTTGTCCTTCGTTTATCGTTTTAAAGATAATAAATGCTACTTAACGATAAACTATAAACTGAAAACGACAAACGTTCCTATCTTCTTTTTTTCAAGTCTCTTTTTATCCATTCTACCGCTTTTCTCACATAATATTCGTCGTCGTTTTCCAGCATCTTTATCCTTTTCATGATTTCGACGTGCAATGAACCATCCTTTGTAAATACTTCAATAATTACAAGTGACAATCGTCTTTCCCACAAGTTTCCTGACTTAACCAGTCTTGCAGACAGATCAAAGATCTCCGGTTGAATTTTTTTGGCTACCGGTTTCAGGCTTTGCATTCCCACTGTATCACACACAGCCCAATTGGTAATATCTTTTGAGAAACCCGCGACCAGTTTTAAAGAAAGCAATGGATCCTTTTTACAAATTACATTCAGCAGCTTTGCAGCAAGTAACCTTTCTTCAAATGCTCCTGAATCCCAAAACTGTTTTACCAGGTCGAACCCGCCTTCCTTATATTTCCTGGCTAATAAATTTAATACCGGCATCCTGATACCATAAACTTTTTCAGCGTTTGGTACAAATTTCAGTGCGGCTGCTTTTGCTTCCGGGGTCGCAAGCTCTGCTAACTGTTTCTGAACCTGTTTTAATAAAACTGACATTAGCGAATACTGTTTTTGATCTTGTATTTTTCACGAATTGCATCACCTTTTTTCTTCAACTCCTGCTGATACAGCCGTGACGAATAATGAACTGATCCATACATCTTCTCATATTTTTCTAACAGATCAGGATAATTATTGCTGAGAAATGTAAAAACCAGTTGCTTGCTATCTCTCCCGTTAGTTATGGTCAGATCATTTCCAAAAAGTGTCAGGCCGGCTATTAAAATATAATTTGCTCCATATTGCTTGGCCGCTATAACCATCCTTTCTATCTCTTCTTTGGTATCGGAGATATAAGGCAATAATGGCATTGCATTAACACCACATAAAAATCCATTATCGCTGCAAAGTTTCAATGTCTCTAATCTCTTTTGGGGAGCCGGCGCACCCGGCTCAATTTGCTTTGCCAGTTTTTCATCAAGCGTAGAAAAAGAAAATGAAATGATAACGCCGCGCCCGGGATTCTGCTTCAGGTCCTCGGGCAAAATTGCATTAGTGTCAATTTGTTTTAACAGGTCAAGATCTCTTTTTATCAATTCAGATTTTGTAGAAATAAAAACAGGAAAGCGATGTTTGAGGATCACCTGCAATAATTCCTTTGTTAAACCAATCCCTTCTTCCAACTGCATATAAGCATCCGTTGCTGAACCGACCGCAATAAATCCAAATTGATTTTTCTTAGCACGGTTTGCCAGTTGTTTATCAAGAATTGCAGCAGCATCTTTTTTTATTGCAATTTTTTCCGCAAGATTTTCTCCGTATTTACTGCCCTGCACATAACAATAAGTGCAGTTAAACCCGCAGCCTTCGTAGGGGTTGATAGAATAATCATCAAGGAACCAGCTATCCCTTTTCTTATGTTTATTGAGAATTGATTTTACGTCTTTATAAGCTATCATTTTGCCGCTGCATGATAATATTCTTTGGCCGCTTTTTCCAAAGCATCATAAAACTTCTGTCCGTACTTTCTTATTAATGGCTCTTTTAAAAATTCATAAGTGCGGACCTTTAGTTTTTCTCCTAAAGCACAACCGGGGCTGCATAGTTTTTCCCTCGGTTCATAATTCACTCTTTCATAATCGCCATACTTACCTTTTTTTACAGTAATTGGATACAGGTGGCAACTGATCGGTTTTTTCCACGGGATGACCCCATCATAATACGCTTGTTCAAAAGCACATTTTATCATGCCATTTTTCGTTCTGTTTGCATAGACACATATTTCGTTGTCGCTTTCGAGTGTTGGCGTTACCCAGCCAAACTCCCTGGAATAAACGTATTTTCCTTTCTGTTCTATTTCTTTTATCGAAGCTTCGGTAAGATAAGGTTTGATCTTCTCATACAGTTCGTTCACGATCTCTAATTCCCCGTTATCAAGAGGCGCACCGGCATCACCATCTTCGCAGCAACCGCCCTTACATTTGGCCAGGTCACAAACAAATTGGGTTTCCACCACATCATCACTTACCTGCTTGTTGTCAATTATTATCATTTCGCTATTTTTTGCTCCCGGGAAGCACTTTCGTGCAAATATATTTAAGAATTTCCTTCGCCCTTCCTGGAAAAGATCCCCCGCAATTTCAGCATATGATGTGACGTGAGAAAATGGATCACCTTATGCTCCAGCCAATGATGCAGCGGAACGAGTATCGCTGCAAGGGCTATCATAAAAGCAAGATCATACAGCGGCTCTCCATGTGTTATCCCATAAATATTTTTTTTGAAAATAAGGAACAGGAATTCAAAGAATATCAGGAAAGAAAAGAAACCGATCGCCCTGATCGTTGTGGCAGATACCTTGAACCATCCCATCATTACCAATGCAATAAACAATACTCCTATGGCGATCACGATCCCCATATATTGTAAACGATTTCTTTTTTCTTTTGCCTCCTGCTCCTCCAGCAATATTCTTTCATGCCTTTGCTGCTCATCAAATGCTGCGATCTGCGTCAGTTCATTCTCTTTTTTCAACTTATCAATGCTGTCTTTATATTGATAGTATAAAACATTGTATTCATTGGCTAGTTTGAAGTCTCCTTTTTTCACATAAATACTATCGAGATGTTTTAATGCTGTCTGAGTATTTTCCAACAATCCATTCCTTTCACCCATTTCTTTCACCTTTTGAAAATATTCAATTGCCCGGTCATAATTACCCGTTTTTTGATAGTAATCGGCTAATTGCCCATAAAAATTAATACGGTTCGCTTCACTTGTCTTCTGTTCAAAATAAAGAAGAGCCTTGTTGAAATAAAAACCTGCTGCGTCAAATTGTTTTAGTTTGGTATAAATAACTGCGTATACCTGGTCTATCTGGGCGGCCATACCAAAATTGGAAAGAAACTTTTTCAAATTAAGCCCCGGGGAAGAACTCATATATTCCAGCGCTTTTTCGGGATGATCTGTTCTTAAATGCTGGTTCAAAATGCTTACATAGCCGGGAATTTTTAAGGTAGAGAATTTCAGCGAATCTGCCATAGCAAGGGATCTTTCAAAATAGCTGAGCGCAATGTCATTGTTCTTTTTATAGGCAAATAAATTTCCAATTGCATTAAAATCGATCGCACGCAGATAGGGAACATTCCTTTCTTTTACATAATCAAGTTCTTTATAAGCCTTCATGTAATAATCGATCGCCTTGTCATAATCCTCGATCCTTGAGTAAAAACTTGATAAATACAAATAGCAATTCCTCTTTAGTGGGGGCATCTTAGTTTCTTCCGCAATTTGTAACCCGTTGAGAAAATGACGCAGAGCTAATGTTTTTTCATTTCGCGCCAGGTACACGAGTCCATATGAGTTGTGGGATTCTGCTTTCAGGCTGTCATTTTTAAGAGTCGATATCAGCGAAAATGCCTGGTTGATATAATTAAGTGCCTTCTCTTTATCGGGAATAGAAAGGTGAACTGTACATAATCGTAGTTGGGCCGCGCCTGTTTCCTCCTCCATTTTATTTTGTCTGGCTATATCTAACGCCTTATTATAAAATTCAATTGACCTGGTCGTATAATCTTTTTGGCCCACAAAATAACTACAGCGTAACCCGTTTGACATATATGCTTTGATGATCAATTTCCTGTCCCTTGTTTCTTCGGCAAAAGTTATCAATTGCCTGCCATATTCATCGGCCAGTTCAGGTTTAACATTCATTGCTGTACGTGAAATATTATCGAGCCAATAAACTTTTTCTTCCGGTGTTTTTGCTTTTGCAAAAGAGGATCGCATGGAATCAAGTGCTGCAGTTTCCTGCGACCGGGATACGAATGGAAAAACAATAATGCCAAAAAGGAAGAATGCTTCTTTGAGTGATCTCATAAGCTGTAGTTTGGTTTACCAAATTAGCAAAGATTCCATAGCCTGTAAAATTCCTTTAACAAAGTTCTAACTATAGCCTGTTATGAATTATTTAAGCAGTATGAATCTCATTCATCAAAACCAACATCATGACCAACTCGCGAATGCTTACACTTCAGCAATCAGTGAGGTTTTTTTTCAAAGTATTATTCTGGCTCCCGATCACATTTTTCAGTTTATTGCTCGTCTATAATACGCTTCCCTATTTCAGCTTTAATAAAGATTTCAGCTTTATAGAAGAAAGGAGCTTCTTGTTTCAAAATAATTTTTATAATACTTGCTTCTATATTCACATTCTTGCCGGTATGTTCTGTATCAGCACTTCACTGATACAGTTTTCGAGGATGATCCTAAAAAAAGCGCGGGCCATTCATCGTTGGTCAGGAAGAATATATGTATTTGTTGTATTGTTCCTTGGAGCCCCTACAGGTTTATACATGAGTTTTTTTGCTAAAGGAAGTTTTTGGGAAAGGGCATTATTTATGTTCATGGCCATGTTTTGGTTTTTTACCACACTCAAAGGCTTACAAATGATCTTAAAGAAAAATGTATTGGCGCACAAACTATGGATGATCCGGTCGTATGCAATGGCAATGACAGCCGTCACATTCCGTGTATATCATCTCATATTCTATATAATGGACTGGGATCATTTAAAAAATTATGAAATATCTCTCTGGATCAGCGTATTGGGAAATATGCTGGTCGCTGAATCGATCATTTATCTTAAGAGCAGGAATTACTTAAAAACATTTTCAGTTTGAATTTTCTAAATCTAAAAATAAAAAACATGAAAGCGATTTTGCACATCGGTGCCATACTTATGGTTGGCGCCAGCATCTATGGTTTTATTGATTATAAAAGATCAAGCAATGAAAAACAATTCAGAACTCTTTATGACAACAAAGAAGAAGTTGCCATGAGAAAGAAGGAAAAAGAGTTGAGTTCCGCAAGAGGAAATTCAGCAACTCTTCATGCAGAAACATCAACAGCCGCTGCGATACCGGAAGTCACAACCAAAAAGATAAATGTTAGAAAAAAGAAAACGATTAATTATAAGGAATTCTCCCGGGCGCGGATCGATGAAAAAATCTCAAAAGAAGAACTTAAAGCGAAGGCAACTAAAGGATCTGGGAAGATCGAAACAAAAGAACAATAAGTGGGACAGTTTCTTTAAGAGTCCTTTCCCCCGTGAAAGGACTTTTCAGTAATGTTTTTTACTTCCACTTTAGTGTATTGATAAGATATTGAAGATCCTTCTTTAAAAAGTCATTTACAATAGAAAGCGAATCTTCATTTGGGGTAGCATCAAAATATAATGCACCACGCAAAAAATGTTTTACTGAATCGGTGAGAAAGAACTGGTTGGCGGTTGCAGTTTCCCCTTCCAGCGTAAAATAAATTCCATCAACATTATTGGGAGTGCGGAACGGCCTTGGTTCAATAGACGATGCTTTTTGAACATGTTGTTTATAGCTCATCGTAAAAGCATCATTGATCAGCGAATCGAATTTATTTTTTCCGATCTCTTTATAGCTGACAAAAACTCTTCCATGAAATTGTGGAAAATCAATATTGATCCACCAGTCATTCTCGGGTTTGTCGTCAAAAAAAGCAGTGTCTTTTATTATGTTCGCATAAACAGGATATTCAAACGAATAAGGATACCCGGGTTCATCAAAGAGCCTGTACTGTTTTTCGGGAAAGTCAATTTTATAATACCCTCTTTTTTTATCAACGGTATAGTTAGTGTTACAGGATACAATTGATATAAAGGATATCATTACAACAAAGAAATAGGAAATGGTTTTCATTAATCCAGATCGCGTTTAATGGTGACTTTAATTTCCATGATCCTGTTTTTATAAGCTTCCATTACGGTAAATTCAAAATCGCCGGTGCTAACAACTGTGTTGGTCGTAGGGAATTCGCCGGATAGTTCGAGCACAAGGCCTGCCATTGATTCACTATCACCTTTCACCGGATCAAACGTATTCTGTGCGATCTTCATTGCTTTGCACGCATCATTTATAGTTGTTTTACCTTCAAAAATGAAATTGCTCTCATCTAATTTCCTTATGTTGCCTTCTTCTTCATCAAACTCGTCTTTTATTTCCCCGATGATCTCCTCAAGAATATCTTCCATGGTAACAATGCCGCTGGTGCCTCCAAATTCATCAACCACTACAGCAAAATGGATTCGTTTACTTTGAAAATCTTTGAGCAGGTCTTCGATCAATTTAGTTTCGGGAACGAAAAACGGTTGTCGCAATAAAATATGCCAGTCAAAATCTTCCGGTTGCTGCAAATGTGCCTGCAGATCTTTTGTATTGAGAACGCCAACCACTTCATCAAGACTTGTTTTATAAACCGGAAATCGTGAGTAATGAAGCTCTTCCACCTTTTTAAAAAGATCATACAAAGAAATACTGTATTCAATACCGCTTACGTCAAGCCGGGTACGCATCACCTGCTTAACAGATATATTCCCGAATTTAACAATGCCCTTTAAAATGTTTTTTTCTTCTATAGAAGTTTCTTCATCAGTGGCAATATCAATTGCCTTATCTAATTCCTGCAGGCTGGCAGTACGGCTTTTTGTGGCACCGAGTCTTTTCCCGATCACATCCGCAATTGCTACCATCCTGCGGCTGATGCGTACCAGTAAAAGATGAATTCCCTCGATAACATAAGAACAATCATAAGCAACCCGCAAATTATTTTGCGTGGCCCAAACCTTTGGCAATATGCGGCAAAAGAATACAAGGATAAAAGCGATCATAAAAACCTTGATCACTAATTCAGCTATATAAGCAAATGTGCCTAACCTAACCAATGCAGTGCCTAAATGCAACAATTCATTAATAAGAAAATTAGAAAGAACGATAATGCAGATATTAAAAAAAGTACCTGCTATTAGCAACGAGGTATAAACTTCTTTAGGTTCATCAAGAAGATCAACAATACGTCGTGCGGAAGAATGCTGCTTTGTTTTCAGCATGTTAATGTCTTTGCTATGCAAAGAGAACAGCGCTACTTCGCCGGCTGCAATAAAAAATGACAGTGTCATCAATGCAAATAATAAAGCACCGAGAATAATAGTTCCATCGGCTTTAACAGCAAGAAGTATAAAAAGAAGATTATCAGTAAAAGATGTAATAACCGAATGATAATCCAAAGCAAGTGTTTTTGGTGATTAATCATAGCCACACAGGCAGGTACTTACCTGCCTGCGGATATTGCTACAAAAGTAAAGTTTTCAGGTAGATTAACTAATACGGTAAATCCTGCGAGGCTTCGCTATCAGCAGGAGGAACTTCGTGACCACCCAAATTTTCTCCATGACTGGTGTCAGTAGTATGTGGGCCGCCATCAGTTCTTTTATCAAGCATTATAAGATTATCGCCAACCACTTCAGTTGCGAACTTGCGATGTCCTTCTTTATCGTCCCAGTTGCGGGTCCGCAGGCGGCCTTCAATATAAACAAGGCTTCCTTTATGAAGATATTTTTGCGCCAGCTCTGCAAGTCCGCGCCATAGTACAACAGTATGCCATTCGGTTTGCGATACTAATTTACCTCCACGGTCTTTAAAAGTTTCAGTTGTTGCGAGGGGGAATTTTGCTACAGCGATATTGCCTTCCAATACCTGTACGTCGGGATCTTTTCCAAGATTGCCAATGAGCATGACCCTGTTTACGCCTCTCATAGTGATAAGTTTTCGTTATTAAAATTCTTCTATAGAGTTCAATGCTCTTTAAAATTAATTTTTTTTATCGGTAAATATGAAATTTTTTATAGGGAATCAGGACCCCTCTTTCTCAAAATATGCATTGATAAACCTGGGAAATGCATGGCGTGACAATTGTTTTGAAGAGACAGGTTTAAACCCGGCCAGGACAAATTCTTTGTCGAGACTTATATTAATAAACTTCCCTTGAATTTTTTGATGTGATAATTGTTGAAAGGAAACAGGGGAAACAGACAAAACCTTATAGGAATCTTTATGTAGAATATTGTCTTTTTCGGCCTTTGCTAAAATCCTATTTACAGAGACGTTGCTCCGGGTTTCTATTAAAACAAACTCATGCAGGCTTTTCCAGATATCATTGGCTGTTCTCTTATGTATATACACTTTACCGCCGGATCCGATAACGAGGTAATTGAACCAACGTGTCGTTATCGTAATTTTTTTCTCTTTTACCGGTAGCCGACTTATAAGATCATTTTTAAAAGCGAAACAATGACTTCTTAAAACGCAATTATTGCAGTCCGGGTTTTTGGGTTTGCAAATAACAGCGCCAAAATCCATCAACGCCTGGTTATAAATGCCCGGTTTCTTCTTATCCAATAGTTCAAATGCTAATTGAGAAAAAAATTTTTTCCCGGTAGTACTGTCCATCGGCTTTTTAATTCCGAAAACTCTGGACAATACCCGAAAAACATTACCATCAACAACAGCATAAGGAAGATCATAGGCAAAGGACGCGATGGCGGAGGCTGTGTAATTGCCGACTCCTTTCAAAGAAAGAATATCTTCAAATGCAACAGGAAATTTTCCATGTAATTTTTTTGAAATGAACCTTGCTGTTTCGATCAAATTTTTGCAGCGGGAATAATAACCCAATCCTTCCCAAAGCTTATAGATCTTTTCATCCTTTGTAGCAGCCAGCTTATTGATGTCGGGGAAAACGGAAATGAATTTTTCATAGTACTTCCTTCCTTGTTCTACTCTTGTTTGCTGAAGAATGATCTCGCTTAACCATATTTTATACGGATCTTTTTCGCCTTTCCAGGGCATGGTCCGGGTATTCTGATGGCTGTTCCATTGCATCAATAAAGCCCCGAATTTTGATAAAAGTTGTTTATTAAAACTCATTGGTTAAAAAAAAATTGCCTATCCCTTTGACAATCACCATATTTTGTCCTACATTAGAGCAAATTAACTGCTAAAAATTTTATTAAATGAGAAAAGCTGACCTCGTAAACAAGATATCTGAAAAAACAGGTATTCCCAAAGTGGATGTACTTGTTACTCTTGAAACTATGTTCAAGGAGGTGAAAGATACTCTGGCCGGAGGTGAAAATATTTATGTTCGCGGCTTCGGCAGTTTTATAACCAAAAAAAGAGCTGCTAAAATTGGAAGGAACATCAAGAAGAACATTGCAGTACACATTCCTGAACATTATATTCCCGCTTTCAAACCTGCTAAGGAATTCGTAGCCGAAGTTAAAAAATTGGTAACAGTAAAACCGGATGAAGGTCCTGGTGACGACGCAGATAATTGATCTTGCCTAATTTCTTTTTAATCAACAACAATCTCGCTCTGTTCGGTTAACTTGCAGCCCTAAATTTTATTGGTGAATAAAGCACAATGGATCACTATTGCTGTTGGTGTATTGATAGTTGCCGGATTATTCCGTTTTGGAAGAACGGGTCCTTACAAAGGTGAAATAACAAAGGCGGTTGAGTCTATCGTTCCAAATGAGTTAACAACTGATTCTATTTTATTCCATGTAAGAGAAACATTGAGGCCTGCTCAAATAACGTGGATGAATGATCTTGAGCAATCAGTGATCCGGGGTGATGTAAAAAAACAAAAGCTTGATGTCTTTCATCAACTGGCGCATTTCTGGAAAGACTCGGCAATGATCTTCGAACCATATGCCTGGTATGAAGCCGAAGCTGCAAGATTGGAAAATTCGGAAAAATCACTCACCTTTGCTGCCCATTTGTTTTTAGAGAACCTGAGGAACGAGGAAAACGATCGGGTAAAAAGATGGAAAGCTTTTCAGGCAAAAGACCTGTTTGAAAGATCTTTGAGAATTAATGATAAAAATGATTCATCAATCGTGGGGTTAGGCGCCTGTTATATTTTCGGCAACATTGCCGATAACCCAATGGAAGGGATATCGAAAGTGAGGCAAGTAGCTGAAAGAGACAGCACTAACATATTTGCGCAACTTGTACTTGGTCACGGATCACTTATTTCCGGGCAATACGACAAAGCAACTGATCGTTTTGGAAAAGTCCTTACGATCAATCCCCAAAACCTTGAGGCTATCTTAATGATGGCCGAGGTGTATGAAAGAAAAGCAGATAAAACCAATGCCATTAAATGGTATTCTAATGCTTTGCCACTGGCCTCAAACCCTACTATGAAAACTGCATTGGAAAAACGAATTGAAGAATTAAAGAAATAACCTTATTAATAAATTAATTTAAAAAAAATTCTGAAGTATGCCTTCTGGTAAAAAAAGAAAGCGCCATAAAATGGCTACGCATAAGCGTAAAAAGAGACTGAGAAAGAATCGTCACAAGAAAAAGAATAAGTAAGTATATAAAGTTTATGAAAGTACCAAGTACCTTTTCAAGGCAATTTTTATACTTATAAACTTTATATACCGTTCTTTCTTTGTCAATTGGTTGCTGCCGTTTCGGATCATTTTTCCCGTCAATTTGCTCCCAAAACACCTATACAACCATTAAAACGGATCTATCACGGTTTAAACACAACCAGTATTTACCGGCAAATGGCAGAGTAAACGCCATAAAGCTTTGAACAAAGAACTGATCATAAATGCTGCGCCGCAGGGTGTTGAGATTGCCCTGCTTGAAGATAAAAAACTGGTAGAGCTTCATAATGAAAAAAGCGATGCCCGTTTTGCTGTCGGCGACCTGTACTTAGGAAAAGTAAAAAAACTGATCCCGGGGCTGAATGCCGCATTCGTGGATGTTGGTTTTGAAAAGGATGCTTTTCTTCACTACACGGATCTAAGTCCGTATGCAAAATCTTTATTGAAGTTTACTCAATACTCCATTAATCAAAAAGAGATCTATGATTTTGGAGGTTTCGAGAACGAACCTGAAATAATTAAAACAGGTAAGATAAATGAGGTGCTGGGTGGCAAGCCGAATATTCTTGTCCAGATATTAAAAGAACCTATCGCTGCAAAAGGGCCAAGATTAAGTTGCGAGATCTCATTACCCGGTCGCTTTGTGGTCATCACTCCTTTCAATAATATCGTCGCTGTTTCAAGAAAGATCCATTCTTCTGAAGAAAGAAAGCGTTTACAAAAAATAGTGGAAGCAATTAAGCCAAAGAATTTTGGTGTAATTGTAAGAACAGCAGCCGAGGGCAAAAAAACAGCTGAGCTTCATGAAGATCTTACGGAGCTGGTAGAAACATGGAAAGCAATCCAAACAAATCTTAGAAGTGCTGTTGCCCCTGCAAAAATATTAAGTGAGCAAACAAAAACCACCAGCATTCTTCGTGATTTACTAAACGAGGATTTCAATAAGATCGTCGTTAATGATCGCAATATTTTCCAGGATGCAAGAACTTACATCCAACGAATTGCTCCGGAAAAGGCAGACATCGTTTCTTTTTATCAAAATGGCTCTCCCATATTTGATTCGTTTGGAATTACAAAACAGGTAAAAGCTTCGTTTGGCAAAACTGTGAACCTTAACAGTGGCGCGTACCTTATAATCGAACATACAGAAGCTCTGCATGTAATTGATGTAAACAGCGGTTATAAAAGTGTAAGCAATAACCAGGAGCAAAATGCACTGGAAACAAACCTTGAAGCCGCAGATGAAATAGCCAGACAGTTAAGACTAAGAGATATCGGAGGTATAATAGTCGTTGATTTTATTGATATGAAGCTCCCTGAGAATAAAAAGAAACTCATGGAGGCAATGGAAAGATTCATGTCACCCGACAGAGCCAAACATGCAGTGCTTCCAATTTCGAAATTTGGTTTAATGCAGATCACGCGCCAGCGGATGAAGCCGGAGATGAATATTAACACGCAGGAAGTTTGTCCGAGCTGCAGTGGTACTGGTAAAATCTCTTCAACCATTATTCTTGAAGATGAGATCGAAAAGAATTTAAGCTACCTGTTCACCCATCAGCATAACAATCTTACCATTGTGGTTAACCCGATCATCCACGCATATCTCACTAAAGGATGGCTTTGGTCTAAGTTTTCAAAATGGAAGAGAAAATACAGAAAGAGAATCACTCTCCGGGCAAATACTAATTATCATCTTATCGAATTCAAATTCTTTGATAAAAATGATGATGAAATAAGACTTTGATAAAAGATCAATCTAAGGATCAAAGAATGGATGCAATATAATTCAATAAACAAGTCCGCGTTTGCCTTTACTCCAACTTCAATGAGAGTTAGTTTCTACCCAGATATACAGAGCATATCATTATTGAATAAATAATGGTTGCACCTGCATTTAATGTTACTTCCAAATAAATCCGGCCGACACAAATTCAATAGCCAAACTTGCCCTGCAATAATCAGCTATTGATAAATAAAAACGGCTATTTCATTTGAAATAGCCGCTTGAAAAACGTTATCTAAATTAATTGTTTTAAAGTTTCCTTAGTTTAAGTAAATAAGTTCCGGGAAATAGTTTCTGATCAGTTGAATAAGTAATATTAAGATTAATTATCCTCGCACATGGTTCAAGGAAATTAGTAGCGGCTGAACTAACAGTTACGTTTGGATTTGTTTGCGTAAGATCCCAGGTAAATGCATTGCCAATCTTTGTTTTTGCAATAGAAACACGACCTGTTGCGGTAGCAAGAGTAAAAGTTACTTCAATAGGACTTGTAACGTTAGGAAATGCAAACTTAAACGTTGTAGCACTAACTCTTGTAATAGTAACGGGCTGGCCTGCAGTAAAACCATTGGGAAAAGCATCAGATACTACTTCAAAATTTCCCCCGTGAAAATTAGGATCCTGGCAAAGAGTAGGAAAACGGGCAAACTCACCATAAAGCGGGTGACCAGTATGCCCAGTCCCGACCCCTGTTCCAGTGGTTGGGAAAGCCTCGTATTTTTTATCACCAACGTATAGATCAGGTGCGAAATCATAATTGTCATAAGTCTGTACAGGTGTGCCAAACAAGATGGCTATTTCCGCAGCGGTAACGGTAAAATTTGCCGGCAATGTGGTAACACCTGCTTTGAACAATTTTACGTTTGCATTATTAGTAACACCATTAGGATTGACATCAGGATGGAAATTGTTCTTTCTAACTACTATATCAACTTTCGTGGGTGGCGTTGTACCCGGAAAATAATTATCCACTTTAAACTTACCTGAGAAAGTCGCGGAAGTAGTCGGGTTTAAAGCGTTAATAATCGTAGAGCTTGTTGCATCGATATTAGTTGTAACAGTTGGCACTTCGACAACGGAAACTCTTGATGGAATAGCCCCATCATCCTTCTCACAGCCTGGGAAAACAGTAATAGCTCCTAAAGCAAACGCAACTAGTATATTTATTTTTTTAATTTTCATGTTTTGTCAATTTTAATTTAATCATTAAGAATACACCGATCAATTATCCCAAAATACTTTATAGTCTTCAGGCACTTTTTGTGGTGGAGCATTAGAGTTTAATGCAATCTCATTATTATTGAAAGGTAAAGACAATGGATACCTTCTGTCGTTTGATACAGGTGTAACCTTTCCATCAGGAGCAGTAACACTTGTGATATTACCAACCGGAGCAGGAGAAAACAAAAGTGGGTAATTTGTTCTTCTATAATCAGTATAATTGTCAACCGGGTTTTCGATCCTGTTGATCCATTTTTGGGTAATAATATACTCCAGCTTTTTAGCATTAGTGCCTGCATCAAAGGCTCCAATTACAGCAGCTTTATATGCGGCTGTAGCTGCAGATGTATCTATTAAAGGAACAACTTGTGGAGCTCCGGCGTTACCTGGTTTAATATAAGTACCAATAATATAATCCATTTGTTTGAAAGATTCATTCAAAGCGCTGGTAAATACAGCTTTTTGATCGCCAAGAGCAAGGGCTGCATTGATCAGTTCTGCTTCAAGATAAAGGCGATCTGCATAGGTGATGAATTCATGTGGCCGTGCACCCGTTCCTGCATTTATCGGGGCTATACTACCCGAGTTCGCATTAATTGCTTTGAATTCATTCGCATCATATCTTCCTCCGGCAGGATATATTCCGAAAATTGAATAGGTGGCACTATTGGAACCATCGCGGCAATTTCCGTTTGAACCAAACAGAATGGAAATGAATCCGCCATCACGAAATTCAGTACAGTTTTCAGGCAGCGCATTTGCAGATTTCTGGTTATAGATATAGTAAGGGATCCTTGGGTCGGGATTTCCACTTAAAATATTTGCGTTTCTCCCTTTCATGATCTCGTATAACCATGGGCTGAAAAGTTGGCCCCCACGTTGCGTAGCATTATAGTCTCCATAAGCCGGGTGCCTGTCATCAGTGGTAGCGAAAGGACCATAAGGCATCATGAAACTTTCAGCCTGCGAGTTGATAAGTAGGGCAGGGTTTGCGAGCAATGCTCTGATCTCGGTTTGTACATTCTGAACAAGCCTTACCTGTGTATACAATTTAAGTTTAAGAGTCCTTGCCGCTTTTTTCCATTTTGTGGTGTCCCCTTTATAAATATAATCATCAGATCCCGGGCTTGAAACATTTGATGCAGGATTAGCTATATCAGCCATACCTTCATCAATCATTGTAAAAAGTTTGGGATAGATGTCTTTACCCAAATCAGTCTTAGGCTGTTTTATTTCGGGAAATTGATCGAATTCTGAAAAAGGAACATCGCCATAAACATCTACCAGGATACTATATGAGTAAGCCTTTAATATTTTAGCAATACCTGCGTATTTGTAACGTGTTTCAGCAGTTCCGTTTTTAATGATCACATTAAGATTGGCAATAGCTGCGTATATACCATCCCATCCCTGTGAACCTGCTCCATACCTGTCGGCGGCCACACGACCCGTCATCTGGTGTGTATAAACAGACATGGTGTTACCAAGACCTGTTCCAAGCGCCATGTTATTAGCAAGAGCCCTCTCAACACTACTTAGCAAGAGCGATACCGACGCCTTGTCAGGAGTAGGGCTATTAAGATTCTTATTTACATCAAGAAATTTTTTACAGCTTGGAGTAGCCACAATCATTACCATCGCTGTAAAAAAATATATAAGACGATTTTTCCTTTTCATATATATAAAATTTATAATAGTATTAGAAAGTAATATTTAAGTTAACACCCACTCTTCTAGTGCTTGGCGCACCTCCGCCCTCAACTCCCTGCTGGTTTGCACCAATAACTGAGTTAAAATCAGGGTCAATATTCATATATTTTGGCGTATTGGGAGCAAGGAACCAAAGGTTGCGGCCGCTCACTGAAAAAGTTACTGCAGTTAAGTTGAGTTTATTCACCAGGTCTGAAGGAAATGTATAAGCCAATACCATTTCTCTTAATCGGTATACGGTAGCATCAAATACAGAGTATTCAGCTGCTCCATTGGTTGCAAAAGTTGCCCCGGTACCTGTCGGTGAGAAAAACAGATCATTGGTTGTAATTCTTGTCTGATTTTGTACAGGTTTACCACCTACCAGTAAAGGTGTATAATGATTTTTGCCATCAGCGCCCAGAACTGGTGTAGGATTTCCGTAAACTCCGTCGATAACACGGCTTTTCTCCCTATCTTCTGTGTCACGGGTTACACCCCTTCCTAACATAGAGATAATAGTTTCAGATGACAAATCACCACCCTTTGTCATATCCCAAAGAACACTCAACTGGAACCCTTTGTAAGATAAAGTATTGGAAATACCCAATTTAAAATCAGGGTTTGGATCCCCGATCATATCATCATTCGGATCAACAAATGGCGATCCATTTTGTGGGTTGATCAACAAATTGCCATTCTCGTCACGGGCAGAACGACTACCCCTGAGATAACCATACGGATAACCTGGCTCGATCCAGTTGTTGCCGTTTTGATCTCTTGTAAGACCTTCGACCAGTTCCTCAACCGTGTTTTCATTTTTGGTGAAGATCGCCCTTACATCCCAAACCAGATCTCTGCCAGAGAATGGTCTAACATCCAATGCCGCTTCCCATCCTTTATTACGGATCTGACCAAGATTGGTGAAGAAAGAAGTATAGCCGGTAGTGCTTGGTAAACCAATAGCGTAAATCAGGTCAGTAGACTTTTTATTGTAGTAGGTAAGCTCAAAACCAATTCTTCTTTTTAGGAAACGCATCTCGGTCCCAACCTCAATTTCCCTCGTAAATTCAGGCGTAAGGTCCGGATCATAACTAGAACCACCTCTTGATAACAAAGGTTGTCCTAAAAATCCTGCGGCATTAAGATTAAATATTGGTTCCTGGTGAGGTGCAGCATCGTTCCCCACTTTTGCATAACCCGCACGAATCTTACCGTAATCTAACCAGTTGGATTTAAGCTTAAATGCATCTGTCCAGATCAATGAACCAGAAACACCCGGGTAAAAATATTGAGCATTCTCATAAGGAAGTGTAGAAGTAAGATCTTCCCTTCCTGTTATATTTAAAAATGCAAAGTTCTTATACCCTAAGGAAACATCACCAAAGAATCCTACTATTCTTCTTTTTGATACTGCATCCGAGGTGAATCGCTGAGTGGAAGTATTAGTAAGGTTATACATTCCGGGGATGACAAAGTTAACCCCCTGTACTTGCTGATTCCGTCCTGTTCTTTGATTAACATCGTTGCCTAATTTTACATCTAAAGTAAAGTTAGTTCCGATCTTAGGTGTGTAGACGAGTACAAGTGTAGATTGAATTTCCTGCGTCCTGTTAACGACTTCGATAATATTTCCTAACGCATTATCAGTACCTCCTAAAGAAGATTTGTCGATGATCTGATCTCTGAAAAGAGCATAACTATTTATACCAGCGTTATAATTGATACTGAATGTGTTACTGAATTTATAAGAAGCCCTGGCGGATGCCACCAAACGATCATCAATAGATGTAATTACGTTATGGTATGCGCCCCAGACAGGGTTGGTATATTGACCATCGTTAAATCCAATTTGATTGCCTGCTTTGTCTTGTGAAGGCCATCCTGTAATATCCCAGTTCCTCGCCATTGTAAACGTACGGCCCCACTGTGATAAGAAGCTTTGAGGCCCACCGATAAATCCACCTACCTGTTTTGACCTGGCATATGCGAGGCTTGCCCCTACTGTAAGTTTGCCGATGTTTGTTTGTCCACCAGCGCTGATATTATTTTTAGTATAGCTTGAGTTGGTAATGTACCCTTTTTGGTCAACACGTGAGAGTGTAATACTAAAAAGTGTATTTCCTTCGCCTCCACTAAGACCTACTGAATTTTCAAAAAGTGATCCTGTATTAAACAGAGAAGATACGTTCTCAGGGTTTGCTTTATAGGCTAAACGTCCATTAGGAAAAAGTTCAGGATAAGATACAAACATGGTATTCCATGTTGTGGCAGGAATAGAATCAATTCCTGATGCAGAAGTGCCGATCACATCTCCGGTTGTATTATAAATAACACCTTTTCCAAATTTGCCTCCCCATGAACCATTTGAAGATTGTACTCTAAAGTTAGCACCGGCACCATAAGTGTTTTGAAACTCAGGTATGCCAGATATGTTTTCTAAGCTATAGCCTGTTTTGTATGTTACATTAAGTGATTTTTGTCCTTTTTTAGGAGCTCCTGATTTAGTAGTGATCAGTAGCACTCCGTTGGCTGCTCTTGAGCCATATAGGGCTGCTGCTGCTGCCCCTTTTAAGATATTGATTGTCTCAATATCATTAGGATCAAGATCTCCAAAACCAGAACCATAGGTTCCTCCCTGTGTAAAAGGGTTAGTGGTATTAACCAGATTATTGCTATAAGGAATACCATCAACAACGATCAAAGGCTCACCTCCGGAGAAAGAAGAAACCCCCCTGATTTGGATACGGGCAGCTGCACCTGGTGCTCCCTGGCCGCCCCTGATATCTACGCCAGGTACTTTACCTGCAAGACTTGCTAAAACATTTGGTTCCGATTTTTGCAGAAGACTATTCGGGTCAACTTTTGAAACTCCGTATCCTAATGCTTTGTCCTGCCGCTTAATACCCAAAGCCGT
>Ga0126305_10000352_pt1 | contig 20157 bp, 21 predicted proteins | sample Plot26_FD_92536 | JGI IMG/M metagenome (GOLD analysis project Ga0126305, IMG submission 92536) | Serpentine soil microbial communities from UC McLaughlin Reserve, CA, USA - Plot26 | ecosystem: Environmental > Terrestrial > Soil > Grasslands | place: USA: UC McLaughlin Reserve, Lake County... | reverse complement strand
TGGCCAACGCCTACGTCAGCATGCGTCATCCCGACTACGACGCGCTTCGCGGCTTGCTCGACGATGTCGGCCGCACCATTCACGTGTACGCGCGGTGAGCAGTGCCCCTGGGCGTCACCATCAGTGGTCGGCCGGAAGCGGCACGAGTCGCCTGGCCGTCAACCAACTTCAGCAGGGCTTCGTCGACGAAGCGGCGGTCGGTCGGTTTCTTGCAGGTCGCGAAGTCCCCATCGTCGAAGGCCGCCACTGCACATTCCTCTTCTGGGGTGAGGCCGACGAGGTGCACCTGGCCCAACGAATTCTCGGCCTACCGAATCGACTGCCGATGCGGAGAGTTGCCGCGACACCTTTGTGGTATGTCGTCCTCAAGGTGCCTGAAGGATCCCGGATCAACTACCAGATCGAGGTCAGACGCGGAGATCACGTCGAGCGCTTCAACGATCCGTTGAATCCAAAATTCTCACACAGCCCGTTCGGGGCAATCTCTGTCTGCTTTTCGTCACAGTACACAGACCCGGAGTGGACCTTCCCGGATCCCGATGCTGCTCCCGGCGAGCTAACCGAATTTCTCGTCGAAAGCCCCGCCCTGCAGCGCGATTGTCAAGTGACCTTGTATCTGCCGGCTCGATTCCGTCGCGACGCGGCCTACCAGCTACTCGTGGTACACGATGGTGGCGACTTCTTGCAGTACGCCGCCGCAAAGGTGGTACTCGATAACCTCATTCACCGCCGGGAGATCGCTCCAACGATTGCAGCGTTCTTGCATCCGAGGGATCGGCTTGTCGAGTACGCCAACTCCGCACAGCACGCCCGCTTCCTTACCAACGAACTTCTACCGCGTCTGCAGACGGAGTTTCCGTTGGTAGGTAACCGATCAGGCCGCGTTCTCCTTGGCGCTAGTTTTGGGGCGGTCGCCGCGCTGTCAACGGCCGCTTCCTCGGCTCGCACCTACGGATCACTGGTACTCATGTCGGGGTCATTCGTGTTCGCAGATGCGGGCACCGACCACGGCGGTGGTCCGGTGTTTGACCCCGTTGTGCAGTTCGTCAACCGCTACCGTGCTCGGCCCCGCTATGTTGCGGAACGGCTTTTCGTCAGCTGCGGGTTATATGAGCCGCTGATCATTCCGAATCGCTCCATCGTGCCGATTTTCGAATCCACCGGCATGCGCGTGCGTTATGTCGAGGCGCGGGATGGCCACACATGGGAGAATTGGCGCGACCGGCTCGGCGCCGCCTTGTCATGGGTGATCCCGGGACCGGCGGCCGCGTCCACATAGAGGGCCTTGAAAAGCCCGATCTTGAGACGCTCTCGGGTGGCGGCACCAAACGGTGCTCGGTACAGTCCGAACCGTGCGGAGGTGAAGCAGATGACTGACGTGGTCGGGAGGAAGAAACCGGGTCTGTTTGCGACGCGGGACGTCTCGTCGCTGCTCACGGAGACACACGAGTCACACCACGAGCTGAAAAGAGTGGTTGGCTCCTGGCAGCTCACTGCGTTCGGTGTTGGTGCGATCATCGGCACCGGCATCTTCGTGGTGATCGGTGAGGGAGCGGCAATCGCGGGCCCGGCAGTGATTCTGTCCTTCGCGCTAGCGGCGCTGGCGTGCGTGTTCTCCGCACTGTCCTATGCCGAGCTCGCCTCGTCGATCCCGGTGTCGGGCAGCGCGTACACCTATTCCTACGCCACGCTCGGGGAAATCGTGGCATGGATCATCGGCTGGGACCTGATTCTGGAGTACGGAGTGTCCGTCGCCGCGGTGGCGGTCGGATGGGGCGGCAACCTCAACGAGTTCCTCGAAAACGCATTCGGCTTCGCGCTTCCAACAGCGATTTCAGCGCCACCGTCAGAGGGCGGGGTGTTCAACCTGCCGGCGATGATCATCGTTCTCCTCATTACCTGGCTATTGGTCCTCGGCGTGCGCGAAAGCGCTCAAGCCAACTTCGTCATGGTGATCATCAAGCTGGCGGTTCTGGTGTTCTTCATCGCCGCGGCCGCTACGGCGATCAACACCGATAACTTCACGCCGTTTGCGCCGGCAGGTTTTGACGGCGTTGTTACCGCCGCGGCGATCATCTTCTTTGCCTATATCGGGTTCGACGCCGTATCGACAGGAAGCGAAGAGGTCAGGAACCCCGGCAAGGCTCTCCCGCTAGCGATCATCGGCTCGCTCGTCATCGCCACGGTGTTCTACATCCTCGCTTCCCTTGGCGCCGTTGGATTGCTTCCTGCTGATCAGCTCGGTGCAAGTGACGCACCGTTGGCGCAGGCCCTGGACGAGGGCGCAGGCCTGAACTGGGCAGCCGCGGTGCTCGCGGCGGGCGCCGTTGTGGCCATCACCAGCGTGATGCTGGTCATTCTCTACGGGCAGACTCGGATTTTCTTCGCTATGTGCCGGGACGGGTTGCTGCCGGAGCGTTTGGCCGACGTACATCCGAAGTACGGCACGCCCGCGAAGCTGACTATCGGGTTGGGTGTGCTGATAGCGATCCTGGCAGCCGTGGTCCCCCTCACAGAGATCGTCAAGCTGGTCAATATCGGAACGCTGTTCGCCTTCGTGCTGGTCAACGTCGGGGTCATCGTTCTCCGCTACACCAAGCCTGAGATGCCTCGACCGTTCAAGGTGCCGCTGTCTCCGGTGCTGCCCATCCTGGGAGTCGCCTTCGCGGTTTTCCTGATGGCGGACCTACCGCTATCGACATGGATTCGATTCGTCACCTGGCTTGCCGTCGGTGCCCTGATCTACGCGCTGTACGGCTACCGCAACTCACGCGTCCGGATGGCGCACGGCGAGTACGGCATCCTCCCCGCTGAGGACCACCCCCATCTGCCCGAGCACAAGTAATGAGCCCAAAGGCCGGTCGTAATCAGCACGGACGCTGACAACGAGGACGGTGGGTCCGCTCCGGACGCGGCTCTCCACCGTCTGGCGACGTACGGGTCCCTGGCGCCGGGTCGCCCCAACCATCATCAACTCGACAGGCTCGACGGCCACTGGTCGGAGGGCACGGTATACGGAACGCTGGTGAATGCCGGTTGGGGTTCCGGCGTGGGCTTTCCGGCGCTAATCCTTGATCCTGACGGCTCGGCTATCAATGTCCACCTATTCGAGTCGGTTGAGCTCCCGGCTCACTGGTCCCGCCTGGACGACTTCGAGGGGCCGGGCTATCGACGCGTGGTAACCACCGTTCACACGCCCGCAGGTGACGTCGACGCGTCCATCCATGTGCTGGTTGTGCAGGACAAGAGCTGAGCCCCCCGAGCGGCTCTTCAATTCATTGCGTTGCTCGGTTCGGACCCGAGCGGATCGAACGCCAAAGGCGTTGTTCAGCCTCCGGCTCTCGCAGAATAGGGTCGTGTTGGAGGCTGCGTTGCCTGACGACCCCGACATACCCGTGCTGACGCGGTCGTTCGCGGCATGCCTGGCGTCGATGATCGAGGTTCCCGTCGCTCGGCTGCCGCTGCCTCAGCTTGAGCTGCTCGGCGCGGTCGGGGAGTGGCGGAACTGGCTGGCTGGGAGCGGCCTCGGCTTGGTGCCCATCGCAGATGCCGCAAAGTTCAATTGGCCTGGGTACTGGATTGCCCTCCTCGGCACGCCGGCACAACATTCCGACTCCAGTGAAGACTGGACAGCGGTACTCATGTTCGGCACCCCGTCTGGAGTGGTCTTCAGCCCCCAGGACTCGAGTTTGCTCGGACGGGCGTCGCTGGAGCTGCCGGTCGAGCGGGGATATGTCCTCGGAAATTTCGACCCCGCCCTTCCCGCACTTGCAGCGCTGCCGAGTATTCGTGGAACGGTCGAGGCGATCGCGATAGCGGCGACGGCCACCGGGCCTATGCGGTTAGTTGGGGAGGCCCAGGCTCTGGCCGGACGCGGTTTGGCCGGAGACCGGTACGCAGCCAAGTCCGGCACGTTCACGCCATCCGATGGCGGCGGACGTGGCTACGACCTCACTCTGATTCGGGCGGAGGTCCTCGACGAGCTGGTGCTGGCCGAGGACCGGCGGCTCGGCTATGCAGAGGCGCGACGAAATCTGGTCACCCGTGGTGTCGACTTGAACGCCCTCGTTGGACGGCGGTTCAGGGTCGGTGAGGTCGAGTGCGTCGGCCAACGGTTGTGCGAGCCTTGCTCCCACCTCGAGCGACTCACCGTCAAGGGCGTGCTGCGAGGGCTGATCCACCGCGGCGGCCTACGAGCCGACATCCTCACCGACGGCCGCATCCGCATCGGGTCGGCCATCGAGACCCTTGGCTGACCCGGCGGCAGGCATCTTAAAGACGCCGTAATGCAGCCGCTGCGCGGTCAGCCCGCCGGTATTGTCGTTGCCCGTGTTGGCGGCTGGCTTCTGGGGCGTCATTGCGGCCAGCTCGCTTGTTATCGGGGCCATGCTTGGCGTTTACCGGCGATGGGATCGGCGATTTCTCGGCCTCGTTCTCGGTTTCGGGGCGGGGGCACTCATCTCAAGCGTCTCTTTTGAGCTGGTTGAAGAAGGCATACGCGTGGCCGGGGGACTACCGGTGGCAGTGGGTCTCGCCGCTGGGGCGCTCGCCTTCTTCGCCGGTGATCATTACGTGGAACGGATTGGCGGTCGCTCAGGTGGGACCGCGGCCGGTTTGCCATTGTTATTCGGCGCCCTTTTGGATGGGATCCCGGAGCAGACGGTGCTAGGGATCGGGCTCGCCACGGGCGACGGCGTAAGCGTGGCGTTGCTCGTGGCGATCTTCATTTCGAACTTGCCCGAGGCAATCGGGTCGGCCGCCGACATGAAAGCTGGGGGTAAGGACTCTCGTACGATCATCCTTGGGTGGACGATCGTGGCGATGATTTGTGCACTGGCCACAATCGCTGGGAATGCCGTCTCCCGCCAGGTCGGTGCGCGCTTCACGGGCGCGGTCGACGGCTTCGCCGCTGGTGCACTGCTAGTGATGTTGGTCGGCTCGATGATTCCCGAAGCAAAGGATAAGGCGGCCATCAGAGCTGGTCTGGCCGCCGTTATTGGCTATGCCGCAGCTGCGGGATTGTCCGCGATCTCGTAGTCGAACTTCCTGGTGTGGAGAGATGCATGCCGTGCTCACTTCTGCGCCGAGCACGGCATCGCTTTTGAGGGCCGAGACCATCCCGCAGTGCAGTCAACAGGGCGTGGGACCGGGTGACTGGCAGCCTGGTGGTTCACACGGCTGGGTCGCAGACGGTTTGACCGCCGGCCGTTCGACTTCGTTCAGTCAAGACTGACACCGGTGAACCGGACCAGCTCATCAAGCAGCTCCTGCTGGAATCGCTGGTCGTGGACTGACCGATGCGGCCGGCTCCGACGCTGGTGGTGCCAGTAGCCGCCGCTGGTGCGCGCGTCAGCGTCGTCGCTGGTGGCCAGCCATTCCTGGGTCAGATGCCCCAGCCGCAGATCATCCGGTGCGCCGGGGCCGCCCATCCTCGTGGGCACCCATCCGGGATCCACGGCGTTGCTCAGCGTGGCGGGCCACCGGCCGGCAACTGCGGCCATCAAGGTTGTGACCAGCAACTTGCTGTCCGAGTATGAGCCGGCGGCGCGCCGGCCGGCCCAATCCAGGCCAAGCACTCCGGCCCGTCCGCTGTAGTGCATGCCGCTGCTGAGATAGATCAGCCGACTCGGCCGGTGCATGAGCGCGGTCAGCAGGTACGGGGCGACGACGTTGACCGGCAGGACCGTTGAGCCGCGATACACCCCGGCGTTGTGAATGACCGCATCCATGGAGCCAAGCCGGTTCACCTGCTCGGCTAGGCCGCAGACCTCATCCGCATCGGCCAGGTCACCGACGACCGCCTCAGCACCTCGGCCGGTGAGGTCATCCACAGCGGCCAGCCGAGCGTTGCTGCGCACGTGCACCACGACCTCGTGACCCGACCGGAGCAACGTGTCCGCGGCTGCTCTCCCCAGACCATCAGCGGAACCGGTGACGAAGATCCTCACCGCCCATCACCTCCCAGACCCATGATCGCGCCGGGCAGGCCGCAAGGCGGGACGCCTGACCGCAAGGGACGGGTCAACGCCAATAGGGCGCCCGCGCTGTGTACCGCTTTGGACGCCTACAGCGTCTGTCCGCCGTCAGCGACCAAGGCGTGTCCGGTGACGAAGGAGGCTGCGTCCGAGCACAGCCAGATGACGGCCGCCGCGATCTCCTCGGGCTTGCCCATGCGTCCGATTGGTTCTTGGGCGATCACGCGGTCGCGGCCTTCAGGGGTGCCGCCGGTGAAGCGATCCATCATTTCGGTGTCGATGATTCCAGGGCAGATGGCGTTGATCCGGATGTTCGAGGCGGCGTAGTCGAGTGCGGCGTCCTTGGTCAGGCCCACCACACCGTGCTTGGCGGCGGCATACGCGGCGCCGCGTCCGAAGACCTTGACCCCCGCGCCGGAAGAGGTATTGACGATCGCGCCGCCATTTTGCTGGAGCAATAGCGGGATCTCGTACTTCAGGCACAGGAACACGCTGCGGAGGTTGATGGTGATGATCCGGTCCCATTCCTCCTCCGTCATGTCGGCGGTCGGGTTGGGCCGCTGCTCGGCGCCGGCGTTGTTGAAGGCGATGTCGAGGCGCCCGAATTTCTCGACTGTCTTGGCGAGCGCGGCCTGCACGTCCTCGCTGCGGGTCACATCGCAGCGGACAGCCAGGGCCTCGCCACCGACGTCCTCGACCATCCTGGCGGTGTCCTGGTTGCGCTCCTGGTCAATGTCGGCGACCACGACCTTGGCGCCTTCTCGGGCGAAGGCCAGCGCGGTTGTGCGGCCGATACCGCTGGCAGCGCCGGTCAGGAAGGCGACCTTGCCGGCCAGCTTTCGGTTCTCCTCAGATGCCGGCATCTGTTACTCCTTCTCTAGTGTGTTGGGTGTCAGTACCACGCCCGGAGTGTTTCAGCGGGCGGTGTAGCCGCCGTCGACGGGAAGTGCGACGCCGACGATGAGGCTGGCGCCGGGGCTGCTGAGCCAGAGCACGGCGGCGGCAATCTCGTCGGCTCGACCGAGGCGGCCGATCGGCTGGTTGGCTACGGCGTCGGGCACGCTCAGTTCTCCCTTGGCGATCATGTCGGTCACCATCGGTGTCTCGATCGTTCCGGGGCAGACGGCGTTGATCCGGATCCCGCGCGGCGCGTATTCCAGGGCGGCGCTCCGGGTGAGGCCGATGACCCCGTGCTTCGAGGCGTGGTATGCGGCGCGGCCGGGTAGTCCGACCAGACCGCCCAGGGAGGAGCAGTTGACGATGGCGCCGCTGCCCTGGGTGCGCATTTGTCGCAGCTCGTGTTTCATGCAGGCCCAGACGCCGCGCAGGTTGATCGCATTGACCCGGTCGTAGGTTTCGGCCGGCTCGTCGGCCGCGTCGGTGGGCGGGGCTTGGATTCCGGCGTTGTTGAACGCCATGTCCAGCCGGCCGAAGGTGGCCACCGCACGGTCAACCATGGCGTCGACCTGATCTTCCTGAGAGACGTCACAGAGCACACCGAGCGCTTGGTGGCCTGCGGCGGTCAGGGCGTCGGCAGCCGCGACGAGGGCGGCTTCATTGACATCGGCCAGCACCACGGCGGCGCCTGACTCGGCGAAGGCTTGTGCGGTAGCCAGGCCCATGCCGGAGCTGGCGCCGGTGACCAGGGCAACCTGGCCGGTGAAATCGTAATTGGGGTTCATGTCAGGACGATACGGCCGCTGGGTCCTCGACGGGATTCCCTGTCAGTACACCTTTCATCAGGACCTCCCACCTCGGCGGCAAATCGGGTTGGCTGGATAACGTTGACGCGGCCCTTGCAGGGCCGTAGGCGTCGCGTCGCGGTACTGACAGCCCCGCCGAACAACTACCGACCCGATTCGAGGAGGTCTTCATGCGTGGTGTGATCATGTACGGTCCGGGCGACGTCCGCGTCGAAGAGCGCGAGCGACCACAGATCGTCGAGCCAACAGATGCGATCATCCGCGTACCCGCGTCCTGCATCTGCGGATCAGATCTGTGGCCCTACCGGGGCATCGAAGAGCAGAGCGGCCCGACGCCGATGGGTCACGAGTACGTCGGGATCGTCGAGGAAGTCGGCGACGACGTGAGCATTATCAAGCCAGGTCAATTTGTGGTCGGCTCCTTCTTCGCCTCCGACAACACCTGCGAAATCTGCCAGGCCGGATACCAAACCCACTGCATTCAGCGCCAGGGCGCCGCCGCGACCGGTGCCCAATCGCAATATGTACGGATAACGCTGGCCGATGGCACGTTGGTGGCAACGCCGGGTCAGCCTGACCCCGAACTGATCCCGTCGTTGCTGGCCGCCTCAGACGTGTTGGGAACCGGATGGTTCGCAACAGTGGCCGCCCAGGCCGAGCCCGGGAAGACGGTCGCGGTAGTCGGGGACGGGGCTGTGGGTCTGCTAGCGGTACTCGCCGCGAAACAGCTCGGCGTCGAGCGGATCATCGCGATGAGCCGCCACGAACCCCGGCAGAAGCTGGCCCGCGAGTTCGGCGCCACCGACATCGTCGAGGAGCGCGGCGACGAGGGTGTGGCACGAGTCAAGGAACTGACCGGAGGGCTCGGAGCACACAGCGTCGTCGAAGCCGTCGGCACTCAGGAGTCGATGATGCAGGCCATCCGATCCACCCGGGCCGGCGGGCACGTCGGTTATGTCGGTGTCTTTCACGACGTCGCGCTGCCCGTCGAGGAACTGTTTTTCTCCGGCATCACCCTTCATGGCGGCCCTGCCCCGGTCCGTCGATTCCTGCCCGAGTTCATCGACTTGATCTGGAACCGGAAGATCGACCCCGGCAAGGTGTTCGATCTCGAGCTGCCGCTGGACGAGGCCGCGGCCGGCTACGAGGCGATGGACACCCGGCGGGCCATCAAGGTGCTCCTCCGCTCCTGACACAGCCGCAAGGCGCAGCTAGCCAACCACCGCCCTCGTCAGAAGTGGCGGGCCTCCTCCCACTCCATTGGCGGCCGATACTCCACCGAGCGCTTTGCGGCCGAATCAAGTTCATCAGGTGTCAAGAGCACGACTGTCCGTATGCTCGCGCCTCCCGCCTCGCCAACGGCAAGTGCGAACGCGGCGGCACTCTCGTTGTCCGGAAGATCGGCGACAGCAAAGGCGTCATGCTCGCCGAAGGCAAAGAAGAAGTGCTCTAGCCGTCCCCCAACACTCTGGGCGGCCCGGGCCACGGCCTCACGTCTACCGCTTCCGCCCTGCCGTCGAAGTCCCTTGACGCCCTCAACCGTGTACGACGCTTCAAACAAGAACCTCGGCACAACAGCCCTCTTCTGCGGTCGTCGCCTAACCGTCTCACCCCGTATCGGTTGCTTCAAGGTGTCACGAAACAGATGTCATGGGTAAGGGCGGACCTCGATGTGACTACAGGTTCTTGACCGCCCGGATGGCCGCGACGGCGCGCGGGAATCCGATGTAGGGGAAGCAGTGTACGAGCGCGGCTACCACGGCAGTCTTGGAGTTGCCCACCTGAATGCAGGCCCGGCCGTGGGGGCCGAGCTGGGCCGAGGTGTCGCCGATCGCGGCTAAGGCACAGAGCACCAGCAGTTCGCGCTGAGACAGGCTGAGTCCGCCCCGCGTGTAGAAATCGCCGAAGCAGAATTCCGTCAAGAATCGCGGCAGTAGCTCGTTGAACGGCTGGGGCAGGTCGGCCATGTTGTCCTTGATCTCCTCTCCGTAGAGAGGAGCCTGCTCAGCCTGGCCCTTAGGGTACCGGTCGTTGTCCGACACCGTGCCCTGAACGGGGAGCGGCAGTGCAATGTCCTGACCCCGAAAGACCTCGTTGACCGTGGCGACCGCGTTGAGCGTGCGCGGGAATCCGATGAAGGGCGCCAGCTGGTAGATGGCCTCACGGATCTCGATCGGTTGGACGCCGACGTTGAGCGCCGCGGCGGCATGCGACTTCAGCTGCGGCAAGGTCTGCAGGCAAGCCAGCACTGTGACGGTGATCAGTTCGCGGGTTTGATCGTCCAGCACACCAGTGTCAAACACGTCGCCGAAGATGAATCGGCGGAGGATCTCCATCAGCTCCGGATCGTTGTCGGGCGCACTCTGGTCCCGCGGTCCGAACAGCCGCTGATAGGTGGCCTCAGCGTGGGCCTGGCGTTCCGACACTTCGGAGTTGTGCTCGTTGGGAGTCATAGTGAGCCACTGTTGGCCCCGCACAAGCACGCGTCAAGAGTCGACTCGCCGAGGGATGTCTGTCGTTTGATCGACCGACGGCGTTCCCGGCCGAGGCTACTGACTTGCCGATGGTTGCCCACCGGGCATAACCCGGTGGCCAGACCGGGCCGTTGCGGACCAGGATGACCATGGTGAGTGAACAACCCAGTCGATGGAGCAAGGCTTCCGTCTACCCAGACATGTGGGTCGACCCAGGGGAGGATCCCCGCAACAGCGGCGGAGTCAGTCCGGACGGCGAACTGGCGACGCTGCAGGATATGTGTTGGACTATCGACTGACGCTTCGGATGAAGTGCGAGGGCTTGGACGCGGAGCAACTGGCTCGTCGGTCGGTGCCGCCCTCGACCATGTCGCTTCTCGGCCTGCTCCGCCACCTCGCCGAAGTGGAACGCGACTGGCGCAACTGGATCACGTCTGGTGATCCGCTGCCGAAACTGTACGGCCAGCGCGACGCCGACTTTGATGGCGCCGTCGCGGAGCCGACGGTGGTCGACGCCGCGTTTGCCGACCTCGCCCACGAGCAGGCCGCGACCGACGCAGTGCTGGCCGAGCATCCGAATCTGGGCGAGCGATTAGGGAAGGACGGTATCGCCGTCAGGGAGTTGTTAGTACACCGGATTGAGGAGTACGCCAGGCATTGCGGGCATGCCGACCTCTTGCGCGAACGCATCGACGGCCGCGTCGGTCAGTGATGAATCGCTAATCGGGCATCGTCGCAACGAGATTGAGCTTCTGCGCGAGCCTGATGACATCAAGTAGAGGGCCGTCATCTAAGGCAGCCAGAAGCGCGATCGCTTCATCGAGCGGCGAGACCCTGTACCACCTCGAGATTCCACCTCGCTCTACGCCCACCAGCCGGCAGGTAGAGCTTGCGCCGCCGCTATTCAGCGTTACTATGTACCAATAGCTAGTAACACTGAGTAGGGCGAGGAGGTGTTCCGTGGTCAAACAGATGACGGAGATGCTCAAGGGCACCCTGGAGGGCATCGTCCTCGCGATCCTGGCCTTGCGGCCCGCGTACGGCTACGAGATCACCGCACGGTTGCGCGAGCAGGGCTTCTCCGGCATCGCCGAAGGCACCGTTTACGCCCTGCTGGTCAGGATCGAGCAGCGCGGCTTCGTCGACGTCGAGAAGATCCCGTCCGAGAAGGGGCCGCCGCGCAAGGTGTACTCGCTCAACGCTCGGGGACGGGAATACCTCGAAGAGTTCTGGAGGACGTGGAGCTTCCTCGCGGAACGGCTCGAACAGCTCCACGAAGGAGGCAGGTAGACATGGCCGCAGGATGGATCGAGCTGGTCACCGGATCGCTCGAGCAGAAGAGGCAGTACCGCCTGTACAAGGCGAGGATCAAGCAACTCCCCGCGAACTATGGCGTCGCGGCCGAGGCGTTGGAGCGATACCTGATGTACGCCGGAGGGATCGCGAAGGGCGACGTCGCGGTGCGGATGTACGGCGACCTCGTTGACCTGTTCGAGGACAGCGCGGCGAACGGAACCCCGATCCGCGACATCGTCGGAGACGACCCGGTCGAGTTCGTGGAGACCTTTGTCGCGAACTACTCGGAGGGTTCGTGGATCAACAAGGAGCGCGACCGGCTAACCAAGGCCATCGATCGGGCAGCCGCAGAGGAGACCTCTGAGGGGAGCGCGGACTGATGCCGACCGCGCAAACCTCGGCGATCCATGTGCAGGGTCTGGAGAAGTCGTACAAGCAACTCGAAGTGCTATGCGGCGTGGACTTCGACGTCACGCGGGGGAGCATCTTCGCCTTGCTCGGCTCGAACGGGGCGGGCAAGACCACGGTCGTGAAGATCTTGTCCACGCTGCTCAAGGCCGACTCGGGGACTGCCAGGGTCAACGGCTTCGATGTCGCCACGCAGGCTGCCGACGTGCGGGAGTCCATCAGCCTCACCGGACAGTTCGCGGCTGTCGACGAAATCCTCAGCGGGAGGGAGAACCTCGTGCTGGTCGCCCGGTTGCGGCACCTCGAGGACCCGGGCACGATCGCCGATCACCTGCTCGATCGTTTCGCGCTGAACGACGCGGCCGCGCGGAAGGTGTCGACGTATTCGGGTGGCATGCGCCGCCGCCTCGACATCGCGATGAGCCTCATCGGGAATCCGCAGGTCGTCTTCCTCGACGAGCCGACGACCGGGCTCGATCCCCAGGCGCGCATCGAAGTGTGGCAGGCCGTCAAGGAACTCGCCGGGCAGGGCACGACGGTGCTGCTCACGACGCAGTATCTGGATGAGGCCGAACAACTCGCCGACCGGATCGCGATCCTCCACGAGGGTCGGATCATCGTGAACGGCACCCTCAGCGAGCTCAAGCAGCTGCTCCCGCCAGCCAAGGTCGAATACGTCGAGAAGCAGCCGACACTCGAGGACGTCTTCTTCGCCATCGTCGGTGACTACGGCAAGGACCGCGACGCGCCGGCGATGACCTCAGCATCGGCACGGCCGAGTCAGGAACAACGATGACAAACCACTTCTTCGGCGACACCGCCGTCCTACAGGGACGATCCCTGCGCCACATCACGCGCAGCCCAGACACCATCATCACGACCACGATCATGCCGATCGCATTCATGCTGCTGTTCGTCTTCGTGTTCGGCGGCGCGATCAACTCAGGGTCGGATTCGTACGTGAACTATCTGCTGCCCGGCATTCTGCTCATCACGATTGCCTCGGGCGTCTCCTACACCGCGTTCCGGCTGTTCAACGACATGCAGAGCGGCATCGTCGAGCGCTTCCAGTCGATGCCGATCCCACGGTCGTCCGTGCTGTGGGCGCACGTGGGGACATCGCTGGTCGCTAATCTGACGTCGCTCGTGGTCGTCGTGCTCGTCGCTCTCCTGATGGGCTTCCGCTCGGGAGCGGGGGTACTGGCGTGGCTCGCGGTCGCCGGCATCCTGATCCTGTTCACCCTTGCGTTGACGTGGATCGCGGTAATCCCCGGTCTCTCCGCGAAGTCCGCGGACGGCGCAGTCGCATTCTCCTACCCGCTCATCTTCCTGCCGTTCGTCAGCTCGGCATTCGTGCCCACCGACACCATGCCCGGCCCGGTGCGGGCCTTCGCCGAGTACCAGCCGGTGACGTCCATCGTCAATGCGATCCGCGACCTGTTCACCCAGCAGCCGGTCAGCACCGACATCTGGATCGCCCTTGCCTGGTGTGCCGGCATCCTCATCGTCGCGTGCACCTTCGCCAACCGCCGCCTGCTCTCCTAGCAGAGCATCCAGCGGGGTGCTGGCGCTGGGCGTGCGCCGCAGGCGTGTCTGAGCATGAACGGAGCGGGTGTCCGTTGCTGGCAAGAGGGCGGATGGGGGTGTGGCCGCGCTCGTGGGCCGTCAGACTCGGTCTCATCGGGATCTCGATGTCGACCTCGACTCCGGTAGCGTCGCATCTATGGGTGAGGAACTGATCGCCTGCACAGGGCTGGGAAGCGGGCGCACCCGACAGCATTGAATGGCGCATTGTGGTGCATAATCCCGGTCCGCACGGCTGGTAACTTCCAGCCAAGACAGTGACGTGAGGTGCGACATGCATGACAAGGTTGCGTTCATCAGCGGTGGCGGATCGGGCATCGGGCAGGCAGCGGCGACGTTGTTGGCCCGGCGCGGTGCGAGAGTTGCGCTGGCCGGCCGGACCCCAGATGAGCTCCTGGAGGTGGCCCAGGCGATCGGCCGCGCCGGCGGCACCGCCACCAGCGTGACTTGCGACGTGAGCGACGAGGACTCCGTGCGCTCAGCGATTGCCGCCACTGTGGACAAATGGGGACGACTTGATGTGGTGGTGGCCAATGCCGGAGTCAATGGCAGGTGGGCCGGGATCGAGGATCTCAGCGTCGAGGACTTCCGTTCCACGCTCGATATCAACTTGGTGGGCACTTTCACCACGATTAAGTACGCGGTTCCGCACCTGAAACATCGAGGGGGCTCAGTGATCATCACTTCCTCGGTGAACGGCACTCGGATCTTCTCCAACTCCGGAGCCTCGGCCTATTCCAGCAGCAAGGCGGGGCAGGTTGCCCTGGCCAAGATGTTGGCAGTAGAACTCGGGCCGGCCAAGATCCGGGTGAACGTGATATGCCCGGGTGCGATCAGTACCGAGATCGGCGACAACACCAATGCCGACAATGACGACGTCAAGATCCCCGTCGAGTATCCCGAGGGCAACATTCCTCTCACTGGCGGGGAGTCAGGCTCGGCCGAACAGGTTGGTGAGCTGATCGCCTTCTTGGCCTCAGACGAGGCCAGTCACATCAGCGGCACCGAGATGTGGATCGACGGTGCCCAATCCCTGCTTCAGGGCTGAACCTGGCGCCACACCGAGCGGCGCACCACGTCTGCATCCCGCATCCCTTTATAGGGAGCACGCGACAATGTCGCCACTTACGATCAATCTCAAAGTCAGCTAGCTCTCAGCTTGATTGAGAATCCTGGCACTGGTCCTTCAAGCCGCAGGTACGTCACAGCGATCGAACCGGGGAGATCGTCATGAGGAGCCTTCTGCGTTGACCATCCAGCCTCCAACCAAGAAAGATGCGGCAACGGCCGCCAACTCGGAGGGCGTCGAGGCTGAGGAGCGGCCCAGCAGACTAGATCGCCGGGTTCGAGTCCGTTCGCTATCGCTGTACCGACGATCGCCCGGGATCGTCCTTTCAGGCCTCATTGCCGTTGTATTTGCGGTCGGGTATCTGCTCGCTGCGCCGATGGGCCGTGATCTGTCGGCACAGTTGGCTCACGCTCAGCTGGCTCAGCAGCATTGGCCAGTCCTGCTAGATCTGCGTTGGTATGGCGGTTACGACCCGCTCGGCTATAGCGTCTTGTCTCCTCCGGTGATGGCACTGCTGGGCGTCAGGATGACGACGGCGTTGGCCTACGCCGCCAGCGTGGTGCTTTTCGCGGCGTTGTTGCAACGCACTTCGGTGGCGCGACCGGTCGTGGGCGCGATCACCGGAGCGGTGTGCCTCGCCGGGAATCTCGTGGTCACGCGGACGACGTTCGCGCTGGGACTCGCAGTTGCCCTCGGCGCGCTGTTGGCTCTCGTTTCGGGCCGTCTGCGCATCACGACCGTGCTGGCCGTCTTGGCGGCGTTGTGCAGCCCTGTGGCTGGCTTGTTCCTGGGCGTTGCCGGTGGTGCGCTCTTCTTATCCGGGCGGCGACGAAGCGGAATGACAGTGGCCACGGCTGGTCTGGTGCCGACGATCGTCGTTGGCTTCGCGTTTGGCAACGGCGGATATCAGACCTTCGTATGGAAGCAGGCCCTGGTTAGCCTTCTCGTCTCCGTAGCCGTGGCCGGACTCTGTTGGCGGCGTCCAGTCGTCCGGTGGGGCGCGCTGCTATCGGCCGGCATGGTCGCCGGGGCTTATCTGATTGCGACGCCGGTGGGTACGACGGCGACGCGTTTGACCGAGCTGTTCGCTGCGCCGATCATTATTGCGGTCGCCACGGTGCCTCTTATCGGCGTCATTGCAGCCACCGCAGCAGTGGGTCTGGTATTACCACCGGTTTCCATCACAGAGGTGCTACAACGCGGCGATCCCGCGCTCAGCCCGAAGTACTACGAGCCCCTCCTGGACAAGCTGCGCGCTCGCGAAGTTGCTGGACCCATTGAGATCGTTCCGACGCGTCGGCGCGGCGAAGCGGCAGCCGTGGCACCGGTCGTTGCCATTGCAAGAGGATGGTCGCGGCCGGTGGACACCGGCGACAGCCCCATCTTCTACGACGGGACTCTCAACGCCGACACGTACCGGAAATGGCTCGACGAGAACGCCATCTCCTACGTTGCTCTGTCTAACGGGCCGTACGACTGGGCATCGTCAGATGAAGCGACCTTGGTGCGCAGTGGTTTGAGCTACTTGCGGCCAGTTTGGTCGGACCCGACATGGACCCTTTATGCCGTAACGAATCCGGCGCCGGTCGTTTCATCTCCAGGGCGAGTGATTACTCGGGATCCGGTCTCGCTAACCGTGTCCCTGCCTGAACCTGGTGAATACGTCGTGCGGGTGCACTGGTCCCGATACCTATCCGTATCCAATGGGTGCGTGAAACAGGCCCCAGACGGCTGGTCGACCGTGGTTGTTCAGGATGCCGGCACTGTCAAGATCAAAGGCAGTTTGGCGCCACGCAATTGTTGATCCACTTCGAAGGTCTGTCGGCGACTTTCGATCGTGACAACGTTTCGCCAGACTGTTCCGAGCTACCGAATATCGACTCATAGACCACGAGGGCCTCCATCCTGAATCACTTCCTCTCTTCGGGACGCTGGGCAGCCCGGCTCCGTGTCTCTTGCGACGCAAGCCTCATCACGGAAGAACAGCACCTCGTTGCTTGTGGTTCCTCGCCGGCGCCTTACCGATGTCGTGCCCGGTCGCGGACGAGGTGGTCGCGATGTTCGGGCAGCATCAGTACGAGTGGCAGGGTAGTGCCCGTCAGCCGTGGAACCGACGATAGGAGACCGTGATCGCACATCGGATCGAGTTCGGCAGTGACAGCCTCAAGCTGAGAGTGGATGTCGACGATGACGGCCGTATCGCGATCGCCACGATCGCCGGTGGCGGCACATCACTGCGGGCCGGGCACCATGTCGCCGCCCTCGAGCTGCAATCGGTGGAAGCACCGCATCATGTGCCGGTGCTGCGGCTCGCCGGCTCCGCCGGTGGGGCTGGGCTGCGTTATCGGGCGCACGCCACCGGCGTCGAGGGTGGGATGCACTGGCTGGCGGTGACCGCTGAGGACGACGATCGGGTTCGCGTGCGCTGGCTGCTGCGCACGCGAGCCGGATCGGCCGCGGTGACCAGCACGGTGGAGGCGACCAATATTGGTGAGGATGAGCTGTCCTTAGGCGCTCTGCCGTCATTGTCGCTTCCTGTTAGCGGGGAGGCGGCCGGAGCAGCGGTCGGGCCTGAGGAGCTGGACTTGATCAGCGGCGCTAGCGACTGGTGCGCGGAGAACCGCTGGCAGCGGCACCCGGTACGCGGCTACCTTCCGTCGCTGTTCTCGATCGCCCACCAGTACTCAGCCAAAGGTGCTCATAGTGCCCGAGTCCTCGGTTCCTGGTCAACGGGTGGCATGCTGCCTGCTGGCGTGTTAGCCGCGCGGGACGACAGCTTCGCACTGGCCTGGCAGATCGAGCACAACGGTCCCTGGCGGTGGGATCTGGCCGAAGAATCTGGCGGGTTGACCCTCACCCTGAGTGGGCCAACTGATGCCGATCACCAGTGGCTAGCCGTACTCCAGTCGGGTGAGACGTTCACCACAGTTCCGGCTACCGTCGCTGTGGGTGCCGGCTGGCAAGCCGCCATGGCTGAGCTCACTAAGCACCGCCGGCTGGCCCGGCGACCTCATGCGGACAATGAGCGCCTGACAGTGATCTACAACGATTACATGAACACTCTGATGGGGGACCCAACGACCGCGCGGCTGCTGCCATTGGTCGATGCGGCCGCCGAGGCCGGTGTGGATGCATTCTGTATTGATGCGGGCTGGTACGACACCACCATGCAAGGGTTCGCCGGCTGGTGGGACTACGTGGGGGAATGGCAGCCGTCGACCGTCCGCTTCCCGAACGGCATCACGGAGGTGCTCGACCGGATTCGGGAGCGCGGGCTGGTGCCGGGGCTCTGGTTGGAGCCCGAAGTGGTTGGAATGCGTAGTCCGATCGCTGATCGGCTGCCCGACGACGCCTTCTTCTGCCGGCGCGGACGCCGAGTGGCCGAAGCCGGGCGTTATCACCTGGACCTGCGGCATCCAGCCGCTCGGGCTCACCTGGATGCCGCCGTGGACCGGCTAGTCGAAGACCTGGGTGTCGGCTATTTCAAGTTCGACTACAACATCAACCCTGGCCCGGGCACTGACGTGGGTGGCGCCAGCGCAGGTGCCGGCCTGCTGGGCCACAACCGAGCTCAGCTGGACTGGTTGGACGCATTGCTCGACCGGCACCCAAATCTGCTTATTGAGAACTGTGCCTCCGGGGCCATGCGGTCCGATTTCGCGCTGCTCTCCCGCCTCGCGCTTCAGTCAACTAGCGACCAGCAAGACGTGGCTCGCTACGTGCCGATAGCCATTGCCGCGCCGATGCTGATGTTGCCGGAGCAAGCAGGCTCATGGGCCTATCCGAGCGCGTCAATGGGTCGGGAGGAAACGATCGCCTCACTTTCCCTCGGCCTGCTCGGCCGGCTTTACCTGTCCGGATACTTGCCGCAACTTTCGCAGGATCAGCGGGCGCTGGTGCGGGAAGCGATTGCAATACATCGCGAACTGCGCGGTGCGATCCGTTCACTGGTGCCGCGATGGCCGCTCGGCCTACCTGGCTGGGACGACCCCTGGGCCGCCTTCGCACTTGTGGGTCCCGACGTCACACTACTTAGCGTCTACCACCGGGGAAACGGCCCAGCCGACGCTGCGGTTCCGCTGTCCTGGCTTGTTGGCGTACCGACCAAGATGGAACCGGTCTTCCCCAGCGAGGTCAACGATTGGACGCTCGAGTGGGACCCGGCCACAGCCGTGCTGAATGCGCGCGCCCCGGACGGTCCCGTGGGCGCTCGCACAGTCGCGGTGCGCACCGCGAACTGACAACCCTAGGTCCAGCCGCGCGGGCGGCGTGTCGAGGTGATCCTGGACCATCGGCAAGGACTCCGCGACGGTGTCGAGGACCTTGTCAAACCGTGCTTGCACCGCGGCAGCGTCGGGCTGGTCGTAGACCGAGTGCCGCAGGGCCTTCCCGCCAAGGCAGGCAGCTTTGGGGCAGGCGGCCATCAGAGGCGACCCGGACCGCCTGAAGCCCGGGTGCACGTCGCGCGGTTCCCGACTCCGCTTTGTGGCTAAGTCCGTCCTGACGGGGTTGAACCGTCCCCAGTCGACCTGTCGGCTATCGTGAAAGCCATGGGTTGCTTCGCTGTCATGGTCACCCGGACCGCCCTTTAACGGCGGTACCTCGCTTGCCGTAGCTGCGGCTATTTCTGCCCCTGCCGAGACAGTACTGGGGCGTACCGCCGGATCAGTGTCCTGCCGGCAGCCACTCGCATAGTTTCTGCGCTGCCGGGTCATTCTGCCTGATCAGGGGAGTCGTGTCTCAGTCACAGCGTTTCGATTCACAGTACGAAGAACCGTTACCATACTCGTCCGCAGCCGGACCTACTGCCGGGAACGGCCCGCCCGACCGGCCGCCGTCGACGCCTGTCGACGTCGGGACTAGACCCGTCACGAAGGACCAGCGTTTCACCACTCTGATCCTGATGGTCGGGCTCCCCGGAGCCGGGAAAACCACCCGGGCCAAAGAACTTGCCATGACGTACCACGCGCTCCGGCTGACCCCGGATCACTGGATGATCCCGCTGTTCGGCGAGTCAATGGCCGATGGCAAGCGATTCGTGCTGGAAGGGCGGCTCATCTCGGTTGCCCTGCAGGCGCTTCGGCTGAGGACCAGCGTCGTGCTCGACTTTGGGCTCTGGGGCCGCGATGAACGGTCGGCATTGCGCTGGCTGGCGGGAGCGAGCGGGGCGGCATGCCGGGTGGTCTACCTGCCCGTGGACAAGGACGTCCAGCTCGCCCGCATCGCAGGCCGCCAGGAGACGGCACCGCACCAGACGTTCTCGATGAGCGAGGCCGACGTAGATCAATGGCGGATGCAGTTCCAGGTTCCTGACGCCGGAGAACTCGATGGCGGTGAAATCCCCGGTCCGCCAGCGGACTGGCCGGGCTGGCCGGAGTGGGCGGCAGACCATTGGCCGTCATGCACTGACAGCTAACCCGAGTGCCCTGCCTAGGAGCGTCTTTGGCGATGAAGGATCAGTCGGGATGGGTGGTCCTGGCTGTTGAAGATGCGGTTGACCGCAGGCTGGTACTGGTCGATGGTTTCGCTGACAATGTCGCCGCCAGTGTTGCTGTTGCGCCGCCGCGGCGTTGCTGAACGATGTTCCTGGGACGTCGCTATGGGCAGGCTAGCCGAACTGGGCGGGGTCGGGTCGTGGCGCGGCGAAT
>Ga0126305_10000350_pt1 | contig 20273 bp, 20 predicted proteins | sample Plot26_FD_92536 | JGI IMG/M metagenome (GOLD analysis project Ga0126305, IMG submission 92536) | Serpentine soil microbial communities from UC McLaughlin Reserve, CA, USA - Plot26 | ecosystem: Environmental > Terrestrial > Soil > Grasslands | place: USA: UC McLaughlin Reserve, Lake County... | reverse complement strand
TAGGCGCGGCGGGCGGCGGGCCCGCCCTTGACCACGGCGAGGCGGTCCGGCGTGAAGACGAGCGTCGCCACCTCCGAGCGCAGCTGCTCCGCGGCGCCGAGGCGCGAGCCGTTCAGCAGCGCGCGCTTGCCCTCGTGCAGGCGTAGCGTCACCTGGAGCTCGACCGGAGCGCCGTCGCGCTCGCCGCGGAGCTCGACGCGCGCCGCCGTCTCTCCGAAGCGGATCACCTGCGCATCGGTGCGGGTGCGGGGCGAGAAGCCCTGGGTGCCGACGTGGAGCGCCTCGAGCAGGTTCGTCTTGCCGGCGCCGTTGGGCCCGACCGCGAGCACGAGGCCCGGCTCGAGCCCCAGCTCGAGGTTCGCGTAGGAGCGGAATTGGCGGAGCGTGAGCGTCCCGACGATCAGCTAGACGGTCGCTATCCCGCTAGCCGTATAGGCATGATCAGGTAAGAGAAGTCACCCTCGGCGCTCTGGATGAGTCCCGGTCGCAGCGGACTGATCAGCCGCAACTGCAGCTCGTCCTCGTCGACGGACTCGATTCCCTCGCGCAGGAATTCCGGGTTGAAGCCGATCTCGAGCGCGTCGCCGGCGAACGAGACGGGCAGCGACTCGGTGGCTTCGCCGACGTCCTGCGTCCGCGCGGAGATCGTGAGCTCGCCGTCGGAGAAGCGCAGGCGCAGCGGCGAGTTCCGCTGGGCCATGACCGCAGTGCGGCGAACGACCTCGAGCAACTCCTCACGCGGAAGCGCGAGCGAGTACTCGAAGGTCTCGGGGATGAGTTGCTTGTGGTTCGGAAACTGCCCGTCGATCCGCCGCGTGGTCAGCCAGACCCCGTCCGTCCCGAACACGACCTGGTTGTTCTCGTGGACGCCGAGGTAGAGCTCGTCACCGGCCTGCGCGATTCGCGTGAGCTCGGCCAGCGCCTTCGCCGGCACGATGGCCTCGAAGTCCGGCGTCTCGCCGTCGACGGCCGTCTCCTTGACGGCCATGCGGTACGAGTCGGTCGCGGCCATCGTGAGCTTGCCCGGGTCGAAACGCACAAGGATGCCCGTGAGCACCGGCCTGGACTCGTCCCGCGAAGCGGCTCGCCCGACACGCGCTGCGGTCTCGAGCATCGCCGCGCGGTCGACCGGGACGAGCTGGACCTTCGACACATCGGGCAGCTGCGGAAAGTCTTCGGGGTTGTACGTGTGCAGCCGGTAGGTCGCGGAGCCACACGTGAGGACGAGCGAGCCCTCCTCGGGCTTGTGCTCGAGCGCTACGTCGGCGTCCGGCAGGAGTCGGACGATGTCGACGAACGTCTTGCCGGGCACGACGACCACTCCTTCGTCCCCGATCTCGGCCTCGAACCCCGAGCGCAGCGAGAGCTCCATGTCGGTAGCTGCGAGCTCGAGCCTGCCTTCGGCAGCGGAGAGCCTGATGCCCGAGAGGATCTGGACGGTCATCCGTGTCGACACGGCACGGGAGACGACGCCGAGGTGGCGAAGCAGCTCGTCTCGTGCGCAGGTTCCCTTCATCCCCGTCCCGACAACTGTGTCGACTTCAATCATCTAAATCCTCTCGTAGTAGTACTAGGGAGTGTGGAGGACGGGGAAGACGGCGTGCAGCCGCATGGTTCCGTGCTTCGTCCTGGGGACGCCGGAAGGGGAAAAGCGCCCGTTACCGACAGGCCTTCCGGGGAGGTCATCGGTCGTCCACACGTTCAGCGTGCTTGCTTGATGCGTGCGGTCAACTCTTGCACGAGGTTGTACACAGAGCGGTCCTCGCGGATCAGGCGCGCGATCTTGGTGGTCGCGTGGATCACGGTCGTGTGGTCGCGGCCGCCGAAGTGCCGGCCGATCTTCGGGAGCGAAGAGTCGGTCAGCTCGCGCGAGAGATACATCGCGACCTGCCTCGGGTAGACGATGTTCTGCGAGCGCCTCTCGCCGCAAAGCTCGTCGAGCGAGATCCCGAAGCGGTCGATGACGGTCTCCTGGATCCGCTCGATCGAGACCTCCGCGGCCTCGCCCTGCGGGAAGACGTCGCGAAGCACGTCTTGCGCGAGGTCGACGGTCATCAACCGGCCGGTGAGCGAAGAGAAGGCGACGACGCGCGTGAGCGCGCCCTCGAGCTCGCGGATATTCGTCGACACGCGGCTCGCGATGAATGTGAGGACCTGGGGGTCGGGGACGTGGATGCCGTCGGTCTTGACGCGCTTCCTGAGGATCGCAATCCGCGTCTCGAGGTCGGGTGGCTGGATGTCGGTGATGAGACCCCACTCGAAGCGGGAGCGCAGCCGCTCCTCGAGCGTGGAGATCTCCCGCGGCGGGCGGTCGGACGAGATCACGATCTGCCGGCCGGCCTCGTAGAGCGAGTTGAAGGTGTGGAAGAACTCCTCCTGGATCCGCTCCTTGCCCTCGAGGAACTGGATGTCGTCGATCATCAGCAGGTCGTAGCTGCGGTAGCGCGTCTTGAAGCCCTCGATCCGCTTGTCGCGCAGCGAGTTGATGAAATCGTTCATGAACGTCTCACTGGTGACGTACTTGACGCCGAGCGTGGACGAGTGCTCGTCGACGTACTGCCCGACGGCCTGGAGCAGGTGCGTTTTCCCGAGCCCGGTGCCGCCGTAGATGAAAAGCGGGTTGTACGCCTGGGCCGGTGCCTCGGCGACGGCGAGCGCCGCTGCGTGCGCAAAGCGGTTGGACGAGCCGATCACGAACGAGTCGAACGTGTACTTCGGATTCAGCCCCCCAGACGCCGTACGCGCCGGAGGGGTGATCGACGACGTCAAGCCCGTCTCCGCCGACACCACGGCCTCGTTGGGGTCGCGCTCGGTCCTGACGGCGAGCCGAACGGGCCGCTCGTCGCCGGTGAGCTCGCGCACCGCAGCCTGGACGAGCCCCAAGAAGTGCGCTTCGATCCAGTTCCGCGTGAAGTCGTTTGGGACGGTGAGGACGACCGCCTCCTCGGAGACGTCGCCGCCCTCGACCTGGTCGAACCAGGTGCGGAAGGTGGTGGCGTTGAGCGCGTCCTTGAGCCGGTCGGCGACCTCGTTCCAGAGGTCGTCGGCAGTCAGCTCACGCTGGCGCTCCACTCGGCGGTCCCGCTCTCCTGATTCGACGAAAAGAGCGGCGAGCATAGCAGCGTCAAACCGCCCTCACAACGGCTGTTCCTGTGGAGACTTCGGTGGACTAGTTTACCATGATTTGCAGGGAAAAGGGGGACATCCACACCGTTATCCACAGGTGGGGAAACAGGGCCGCTCGTGCGCCTCGAAACCCGCGCTCGCAGTACCTTCGCGAGTCTGCTTGCAACTGTGGAAACCGAAGCCGAAAAGACCTCGTCTATACTCATTCGCGTCCTGCGGGACACCCTCTCCACTCACCTCTCTTTCGGACTTTGAAGCGCACCTATCAGCCCAACGTGCGTCGGCGAAAGCGCCGACACGGCTTCCGAGCGCGGATGGCCACGCGCGCCGGTCAGGCGATCCTCAAGCGTCGCCGCGCACGCGGTCGCAAGCGCCTGTCGGCCTGACGGCTCCCGCCCGCGTGGAGCGCCGCCACCGCCTCTCGCGCTCGCGCGACTTCGAGGCCGTCTATCGCCACGGCCGCTCCTTCGCGAGCCGCTACGTCGTGCTCTACTGGTTTCCACGCCAAGATGCCGACGGCGACCCCCGCCTGGGCCTCGCCGTGCCGAAGTCGCTCGGCTCGGCGGTGACGAGGAACCGGCTCAAGCGGCAGCTCCGCGAGGCGTGGCGCGCGCGGCTCGACGACGTCCCGCCTGGGCGCGACTACGTGCTTCTGGCCCGCGCCGGCCTGCCCGAGACTGCCGATTCGCGCGGCCTCGACTGGCTCGGCGAGCGCATCGACGAGGTCCTGAGGCGCGCGACGTGAGGTACGCGGCGATGGGAGTCGTCTACGCCTGGCGGTGGACCTTCGGCCCGCTCTTCGCCGGCTCCTGCAAGTACCACCCGAGCTGCTCGCAGTACGCACTCGATGCGCTCCGGACCCACGGGTTCTTCCGCGGCTCTGTCCTCGCCGGCTGGCGGCTCCTGCGCTGCAACCCGTGGAGCCACGGCGGCGTCGACTTCGTCTCCGACCGAAGGCTGTTCGACCGGTGAACCCGCTCACCCCGATCGAGAACGTCCTCACGCACGTCCTCGAGTGGCTGCACGGGACGGCCGGCCTGCCCTGGGCGTGGGCGATCGTGGCGCTGACGCTCATGGTGCGGATCCTGCTCGTGCCGCTGACCGTCCGCCAGATCCACTCGATGCAGCGGATGCAGGCCCATCTGCCCGAGATGAAGGCGATCCAGGCCAAGTACAAGGGCGATCGCGCCCGCATGAACCAGGAGTTGATGGCGTTCTACAAGGAGAACAAGATCAACCCGGCCGCGTCGTGCCTGCCGATCGTGGCGCAGATCCCGATCTTCTTCGCACTCTACTTCGTCCTGAAGAACTTCGAGAAGGAGATCTTCCCCAACTACCCGGGCAGCGACCTGGGGTGGCTCGGGATCGTGCCGGACATCACGGCGCCGGCGAACTCGCACTGGTCGGGCTACCTGCTGCTCGCGATCTACGCGATCAGCCAGACCGCCTCGACGCTGCTGATGTCGAGCACGATGGACCGCACGCAACGGACGCTGCTCTTGATCCTGCCGCTCGCGTTCCTCTTCGTCGTCCTCAACTTTCCGGCCGGCCTCGTCCTCTACTGGGTGACCACGAACCTGTGGACGGTGGGCCAGGGCCTGATCACGCGTCGGTTGGCCCCGAAGCCCAAGCTGCCGGAGAAGCGCTCGTCGCGGACCCCGCCGAAACCGCCACGACCTGACGAGGCGCCGAAGCCCGCCGACGATCAGCCGAAGCCGGCGCAGAAGCAGCAGGCGCGCAAGGTCAAGCGGAAGAAGCGGGCCAGGAGATGAGCGAGGAGCTTCACGCCGAGGGCATGGGCGAGACCGTCGGTGAGGCCAAGTGGGCCGCGCTCCGCGAGCTCGAGCGGCTCCAGCCCGGGCTCGACAAGGCCGCCGTTCGCTTCCAGGTCGTGTCAGAGGGAGAGCGCGGATTGCTCGGTGTCGGCTATGAGCCGGCCCGGGTGCTGGCGACTGTGTCTCGTGAGGACGGGGCGCGTCCGGACGCGGCCACGGCCGATCCGGAAGGCCCCGTGCCCGAGCTCGCGCGCGAGGTGCTCGAGCGGATCGTCGAGGGGATCGGCGCTCGGTGCCGCATCGATCTGCACGAGGAGGACGACGTGCTTGTCGCCACGTGCACGGGCGGGAACCTCGGCCTCCTGATCGGCAAGCACGGTCAGACGATCGACGCGATCCAGTACCTTGCGAACGCGATCGTCTCGCGCACGCTTCCTGACGACCGGCGTCAGGTCGTCGTCGACGCTTCCGGCTACCGTGCGCGCCGCGAGACCACGCTCGCCTCGATCGCGCGCCGCAGCGCCGAGCGAGCGGTTCAGTTCGGCGACCGCGTCGAGCTCGAGCCGATGACGGCCGTCGAGCGCAAGGTCGTCCACGTCGCGCTCAAGGACTATCCCGGGGTCGAGACCACGAGCGAGGGCACCGAGCCGAACCGCTTCGTCGTCGTCATGCGCGCGGATGGCGGCGAGTAGCCGGCTCGAGCGCTGGCTCGCAGACGTCGTCGCAACACCGGGCCTCACCGCCATTCGCGACCTCGCGGAAGCGCGCCGCAGCCTGCTCGACGACGCGCTGCGGGGCGTAGACCTCGTGGCTCGCTTCGAGGGTTCGGTCGTCGACATCGGGTCCGGCGGAGGCACCCCGGGCATCCCGCTCGCCGCGTCCCTGCCGGCTCGCGAGGTGACCTTGCTCGAGGCGAACGAGCGCAAGTGTGAGTTCCTGCGCGGCTGGGAGTCCGAGTTCCGGAACCTCCGTGTCGTCCGCGGGCGGGCGGAGGAGCGGGCTTCGGACTCCTACGGCGTCGCGGTGGCGAAGGCGCTGGCGCCGCCGCCGGTGGCCGCGGAGTGGACGCTTGCGCTCGTCGCGCCGGGAGGGGCGGCGATTCTGTGGGTGGGCCCGGAGACGGACTTGTCGGCGGTGCAGCGAGTGGCTTCGTTGCTCGGTGGCGGTGCGGTCGAGAACCACGACGGCTTGCTCGTGCTTCCGAAGCTCGAGCCCACTCCCGAGGGCTTTCCGAGGCGGGTCGGAGTCGCCCGGAAACGTCCGTTGGCCTGAGTACCCTCGGGCCGAGAATGCCGGGGACGATCTACGCGCTCGCGAACCAGAAGGGCGGGGTCGGCAAGACCACGACCGCCGTCAACCTCGCCGCCTGCCTCGCCGAGGCCGGCGAGCAGGTGCTCGCCGTGGACCTCGACCCGCAGGCGAACGCCACGTCGGGGCTCGGGGAGCGGGCGAACGGGGTGTCGAGCGCCGACCTGCTGGACGGCGCGCCGCTCGTCACGCTCACGCGCGCGACGCGGTTTCCGAACCTCGACCTCGTTCCCGCCAAGGCCGACCTCGCGGGGACCGCCGCCGACCTCGCGCGCCGCGACAACGCCGAGCACTACCTCGCCGAGGCGCTGAAGGACGCGACCGACCGCTACGCGTTCGTCTTCGTCGACTGTCCGCCCGCGCTCGGGCCGCTGACGGTGAACGCGCTCGCGGCGGCGGATCGCGTGCTCGTGCCCGTCCAGGCCGAGTACTACGCGCTCGAGGGCCTCTCGCAGCTGCTCTCGTCGGTGAACGCGGTCAAAGGACGGCTCAATCCGCGCCTCTCGGTCGGCGGCGTGCTGCTCACGATGGTCGACGGCCGCACGAAGCTCTCCGCCGACGTGGCCGCCGAGCTCGAGCGCCACCTCGGCGCGCTCGTTTTCCGCACGCACGTCCCGAGGTCGGTGCGCGTCGCAGAGGCCCCGAGTCACGGCCTGCCCGTGATCGCCTACGACCGCCGCTCTGCCGGCGCCGAGGCGTACTGGAAGGTGGCGATGGAGCTTGTCGAGCGCAGCTGAAGTCCCTCGCCGCGGGCTCGGCCGCGGCCTCGAGGTCCTGCTCGGCGCGGACGGCGGGCCCCAGCTCGCACACCTGCCCGTCCAGATGATCCACCCCAACCCGCGTCAGCCGCGGCGCCGCTTCGACGGGGAGGCGACGAGCGGATTGGCGGACTCGATTCGCGCTCAGGGCGTCGTGCAGCCCGTTCTCGTGCGGCCGCGACCCGCCGGCGGCTACGAGCTGATCGCCGGCGAGCGCCGTTGGCGCGCAGCGCGCGAGGCCGGCGTGCCGACGGTTCCGGCCCTGGTACGCGAGGCCGACGAGCGGGACGCGCTTTTGCTCGGCCTCGTCGAGAACGTCGCGCGCGAGCAGCTCTCCCCGGTCGAGGAGGCCCGCGCGTACGCGCTCCTGCTGGACGAATTCGGCCTCACGCTCGGCGACATCGGCGAGCGGGTCGGCCGCTCGAAGCCCTCCATCTCGAACCGGCTGCGGCTGCTCGAGCTTCCCGACGACGTGCTCGGGATGCTGGAGCGCGGTGAGCTGTCGGAAGGACATGCGCGCGCGGTACTCGCCGTCCAGGGCCATGAGGACCGGCGGCGGCTGGCCCGCATGATCGTCCGCCGCGGGCTCTCCGTGCGAGCAGCGGAGCGGGCTGCACGTTGGGCGGGCGCGCGAACCAGGCCCCGGCGGCCGCGCCGGGCGTCGCCCGATCCTGCCCTCGCGGAGCGCGTGAAGGCTGCGGCCGAAGCGCTCACCGGCCTCACCGCGCGGGTGGGGTCGGGCCGGCTCGAGATCCAGTTCGCCGACGAGCACGATCTCGCGCAGCTCGCAGAGGCTCTCGAGACGCGACCGTAACCGCCGGCTCGCCGCGGCCGTTAGGGATCCATGCACGCGGCGTGGCTGGATGATCTGGAGTCCCTACAGGAGATCGCGGAGAACGACTCCGCGAGGCGCCTGTTCTTGCGCATGGCGGCGCTCTCCCGCGAAGGCCGGCTCGAGCCGTTTCTCACCGAGCTGGCCGCCGACGACGAGCTCGACGCCGGGACGAAGGGTGCTGTCGTGGAACTCGCGACCGACGCCCCGTTCCTCGCTGCGGTAGAGGAGTACCTCCACCGCACCCACCGCGTTCATTAGAGGGCGCAGGGCTCGGCTACACTGCCCGTTCCCTCGGGCGATTAGCTCAGTTGGTTAGAGCGCCGCTCTGATAAGGCGGAGGTCCGTGGTTCGAATCCACGATCGCCCATTGCCGTCCGAAGTCCGGCGCGCTTCGTGTGCCATAACGACTTCGGACGGATTCGCCTTTGTGTCCCAGCCGTAGTGAGCCGATACCGGCAAAGCCGGCACCGGCGGTGGATCAAAGCAGAGCGGCGGCGGCTGTTTCCGCCGGTGTCAGGGTCGCAGGGCCGAGACTCGCGACCCACGCGGGGACGAACAGCTTCAAGTAGTCGGGCGACGGGCGGTCGAGTGCGAGGTCGATCGGACGGACTGCGCGATCGCCGGAGGTTCCTACCCAGAGCAGCGTCCCGTAGGGGAGGTCGTAACGAGGTAGCTGGCTTCGTCCGGAAGGAACGTCGAAGGTCGGGTTGTTGACGTCCTTCGTGTACGTCCGGCCTGCGAGCATCGTCAGCGCGGCCTGCCAGGAGGCGATCACGCCCGACTCGCCCGGTGCCGCCAGCTCGATGACGGTCATCCCGGACGGTGCGACGTGAGGCGCGAGGCGACGGGCGCCCCGTCCCATCGCGAGGAGCGCGGTGACGCCGTTGTTCTGGGCGAGTACGCGCGTCAGCAGCTCGCGATGGAACGCGCGGACGAGCGGGTTGTCGACCAGGGCATCGCGCTTCTGCGCGCTCAGGTCGAGCGTGTCCACGGGAAGCGTCCGCAGGATGAGGTAGCGGCGCGTGAGGCCCGCGGCACGCAGGAAGCCCTGGAACCGCTGGCCGGCGTCGCCCGAGAGGCTCCGCGCCGTGAACACGTCGTCGTGTGACGTTTGGTCGGCGAGCACGATAAGACTCAACTGCCGGAAGCGTCCGCGGTAGATAGGCCCCGCGCCAAACGAGGGATGGGAGGTCACGCCGAGCGACGCGAAATCGGGCCACGGGAACGCCGCGTCGCCGCCGATCAGCAGCCGCGTCACCTGCGCAGGCGGGCCGGGGTCGAACGCCTTCGGGTCGGCGCGCGGCGGCTCGTAGGGCAGCTCGCCGGCGGCGTCCTCATACCCCTCCTGGCGGCCCGCGGCCGTCGACGGGTCGCGTAGCCGTTCGCCGCTCGCGTTGTACTTGCCGTTCGCGGAGAAGAGCCGGATTCCGCGCTGCGCGTCGGAGCGGTTGCTCGACGTGCCGCCACGCCCGAGGCGCGGACAGACGCCGAACGGGAAGTCCCGGAACGGGATCGGCGCCGAGGAGTACTGGTAGGGGTCGGTGAAGTTCCGGTCCACGCCGGAATCGGCCGGCAGCCAGCCCGCGTCGGCGTCGACCCAGTCCTTGATCCGGCTCGCGGCGCGGCCGAAGTCGGCCTTGATCTGGGTGGTCGAGCCGCCGGTGGCGCCGCCCGGGTGGAGCACACCGATCAGCCGCAGCCGGTTCGGCAGCGAGCCGAGCGAGGCGACGTCGAGCTTGTCCGGGTTCGCGCTCCCGCCGTGCGCCTTCACCCAGCTCGCGACGGACTCCTTCGCCGCCCGGCCGACGGCGGCGACGAGCCGGACGTCTCCGTCGACGACCGCCTTGTCGAAGATGCGCTTCCGGTGACTCGCGATCGGTGAGCGCGGGTCCTGCGCGAGCGGCCGGAGCGCGTCCGTGTACTGGCCGTAGATCGGGTACACGAAGGAGTTCAGGAACAGGTAGGAGCGGTCGAGCCCGATGTGCCGCAGGAAGTGCTGCATGCGCGCGCCCGTCCCGCCGGTGAAGGAGCGATGGGACAGCGACTCGTCCTGCGCTCCCTCCTGCCCGACGACCATCACCTTCGCGGAGCCGTCGAGGCGACCCCGGAAGAACATCGGGCCGTGGCGCCAGCGGAAGGCCTCCTTCCCGAGGACGGCCCGGCCCAGCCCGCGGTAGTTCGGCGTCTCGGCGAAGAGCTCCGCCCAGCCGCTCGCCGCCGGCGGCCCAGGATCATGCTCCCAGATCTTTCCTCTCGCGTCTGTCACGAGCCCCGCGTCGCGGAGGATCGTAGACTCGGCGGCGGCTGCCATGACGGAACCGCGCGAATCAGAGGACGAGCTCTTCGAGGCCGCCTACACAGCACCTGTCGTCGGCGCGACGCCGCCGACCACCACCCGCGGAGCGCGTGAGCTCTTGCCGCGCGCCGCTCCTGCCGAGGCGATCGCGTTCCGGGGCTGCGTGCTGACACCGGCGGAGGCGATCGAGGACGGCTACGTGGTCGTCGCGGGCAAGCAGATCCAGGCCGTGCAGAAGGCGAAGCCCCAGGGCGTGCGGACGCACGAGACGAGCGGAGTCATCGTCCCCGGCCTGATCGACCTGCACGGCCACCCCGAGTTCAACGTCTTCGCGGCCTGGGAGCCGCCGAGGCGGTTCCCGAACCGGTACGCGTGGCGCGGCTCCGACCTCTACAAGGAGCTCGTCCGCCGCCCGCAGGACCGGCTGCTCAAGGCAGTGCCGCCGAAGACCCAGCTGCGCTACTCGGAGGTCCGGGCGCTCGTCGGCGGCGTCACCGCGATGCAGGGCACGGGCGGCCAGGCGACGAGCTACCAGGACGAGGCGCTCGTGCGGAACGTCGACAAGTGGATCTTCGGTGGCCAGGTCGGCCGCTCGATGATCGACCTGCCGTCCGGCTCCCGCGGAATGCCGGAGCTGGAGTCGATCCTCGCAGGGATCACGGCCGGGACGGTCAAGGCCTTCTACATCCACCTCGCCGAGGGCGCGCGGGACAACGAGCGGTCCAGGGAGGAGTTCGACAAGCTCGTCGAGCTCGAGGCGCTGACGAACCGGACGGTCGTCATCCACGGAAGCGCGCTGACGAAGGATCAGCTCGGAGACCTCAAGGACGCGGGCGCGAAGCTCGTCTGGTCGCCGCAGTCGAACCTCCGGCTCTATGCCGAGACGACGCGCGCGGCCGACGCGCTCGAGCTCGGGCTTCCGGTCGGGCTCGGGGCGGACTGGCTGCCGAGCGGGTCGACCAGCCTGCTCGCCGAGCTGAAGGTGGCGCGGCGCGAGCTGAGCGACCAGGGCGCCCAGCCCAAGGCGAAGAAGCTCGTCGACATGGTCACCCGGGACGCGGCGGCGATCGCCGGTCTCGGCGACAAGCTCGGCACTCTCGCGGCCGGGCGGCCCGCCGACGTGCTCGTGCTCGAGCGGCGCCGCGAGGATCCGTGGGAGAACGTCGTCGAGGCCGATCCCGCCTGGGTCGACCTGGTCATGATCGACGGAGACCTGGCCTACGGGCGGGAGGACTGGCTCCGAGCGCTGATCGCCTCCGACAAGCAGGAGGGGCTGGAGCCGCTACGCGCCTGGGCAAAGCGAATGCTGCTCGACACGAGCTACGCCGCGCAGCCGGCGGGCGGAGAGCCCGTGAGGCTGGCGGAGCTCCGCGCAGCCCTGATCGAGCACTACCCGCAGGTCGGTCCGATCTTCGCCTAGGGAGGGAGCCGTGCAGGTTTGCCCGTTGAGGCCCTGAGCTAAGCTGAAACTGGCGCGATGATCGAGATGGTCATCTACGGGGTTAGCTTCGACCTGGTCGGCAAGCAGCCGATCGTCCTGCTCAAGACCGCCGACGGGAACAAGTTCCTCCCGATCTGGATCGGGCACCCCGAAGCCGCAGCGATCCTGATGAAGCTCCAGGGAGCGTCGACCCCGCGGCCGATGACGCACGACCTCGTCACGGCCATGCTCGAGCAGCTCGACGCCCAGGTGACGCGGATCACCGTCACCGAGCTGAAGGAGAACACCTTCTACGCCAGCATCACCGTCGCGCAGAACGGCTCCGAGATCGAGATCGACTCGCGGCCGTCGGACGCGATCGCGCTGGCGGTCCGCGCCGAGGCGCCGATCTACGCGAACGAGCGGGTGATCGACGAGTCCGCGATCGAGTTCGAGGGCGAGGAGGTCAACGAGGAGGAGATCGTCGACGAGTTCCGCAAGTTCCTCGACGATGTCTCTCCGGACCAATTCGCCGTCGAAGAGGACGACGGGGAAACTCGTTAGTGCACCGTCTCCGCCGATGACGCGTTAGTACGCGACGGACACCACTAACGCGAAGCCGTTGAAGGCGGCGTGCAGAAGGATCGGCGGGTAGACGCTGTCGGTTCGCTCGCGTAGCCAAGCGAGGCCCATCCCGAACAGCGCCAGGATCGGCAGCGCCTCGATCAGGCCGTGGGCGAGCCCGAACGCCAGCCCGACGCCGACGATCGCCGACGCCACCCCGTACGGCCGCAACAGGCTGAACCCCAGGCCGCGGTACGTGAGCTCCTCCACGATCGGCGCGAGACCGGCGATCACGACGGCGTTCGCGAGGAAGGGGGCGGCGCGGTCGGGGTCCCAGGCGTTCGGCGTCAGCCCCTGCTCCTCGCCGGCGTTCAGGAATGGATCCAGCGCAGCGCCGATCGCGAGTATCAGGACGAACACGACGAGTGCCCAGCCGAGCGCCCGCGGCCAGGAATGCGGATGCCGCAGCGCGAACAACTCGCGCGCGCTCTCCCCCCGCGCGATGAGCAGCAGCAGGCCGAGCACGAAGGCGTAGACGATCGCGGCGAAGACTGCCGTGTCCCAGTGGTAGAGGACGTCCTCCGGAGGCTTGCCGCCTGTGGCCCTGCCCGCGTAGGCAAGGACCGCCAGGGTTCCGACCAGGATCCACCACCAGGTCAGCTTCCCCGGGTTTGGACGCTCCTCTACGCGACCCACTGCCACAACGCCCACTGTGCCACCGAGACGCCGAGGAGCAACGCACTGACCACGAGGATCGCCGTGTGCAGCCTTTCGCTCCGCCCGAGCCAGGCGAGCGCGAGGAAGAAGGGAAACACGACGAGGCCGAACCGCGGTAGCGACAGCAACGGCCAGCGCTCGCTCGGCACGCTCAGCGGGATCGCGAGGCTCGCCGCGCAGAACACGCCGTACGGCGCGCCGAAGCGCTGCCAGGCGACCATCGTGAGGTAGACGAACAGGACGAGGAAGGCGAGCGCCTCGAGGTTGAGCGCCGCGACCCGGTCGGGGTCGCTGTTCTGAACGGCGCTCCAGTAGACGTGCGAATCAGATCCGGAGGCGAGCTGGCGGACGCCGGCCCAGCCGGCTCGCAGCCCGTCCCAGATCCCGCCGAGCGGACCGGCCCACGAGAGGTGGCGCGTCCAGATCTCCTGCGCGTCCGAGAACGCCAGCGGGTCGTCCACCTCGTGCCAGAGGTAGAGCGGGTACAGCAGGAAGAGGGCCGGCGCGACGGCGAGCGAAGCCACCGCGCTACCGCGCCAACGGGAACGCCAGGCCAGCAGCGCCAGCGCCGGCAGGAGCGCGAACCCCGCGGGCCGCGTCAGGATCGCGAGGCCGGCGAGCATCCCTGCGCCGAGGAAGCGGCTGCGTTCGGCGGCGGCGAAGGCGGCCACGCTGAGCAAGAGGAAGAGCGCCTCGCTGTAGACGGCCTGGAGGAAAAACGCCATCGGGAAGAGCGCCAGGTAGAGCACGGCGCGCCGGGCGCCGTCGTCGTCGAGCCGCTCGCGGGCGAGGCCGTACAGCAGGACGAACGCGCCGAGCGCCGCGGCGAGCGAGATCAGGATTCCGGCCGTGACGTAGTGGCCGCCGAGAAGTCGCCCGAGCACGGCGACGAGCGCGGGATAGCCGGGGTAGAACGCGGCCGCGGCGCGCTCGATCGAGCCGTAGCCGTCCTCGGCGATCTTCAGGAACCAGACGCTGTCCCAGCGGGCCCAAACGTCCGTGACGAGCCCGAGGTCGCGTGTGAACGCCGGGTCGTCCCACGTGTCGGCTCGGGGATGACGGTTCGGCTCGAAGACGAGCAGCGCGAGAAGGGCGGCAGCCCAGATCGCCGCGCGGGTCCAGAGAAAGATCTCCACGGCCGGGCGCCGCACCGCCGCCGATCCTAGGCGTATACCTTCCTCCGCGTGCCACCGCCGCAGCACTTCACGCTCGAGAAAGCGAACGAAGCGCTCGCCGAGGTCCGCCCGCTCGCGGAGCGGATGGTCGCCCACCGCCAGGAGGTCGCGACGCTGCTCAGCCGCCGCGCGGATCTGACGAGCACGATCGCGGGCAACGGCGGCGACCTCGACCCGGGCGAGCTCGCGCGCGTGGAGGCCGAGATCGCCGAGGAGGCCAAGGGAGTCGCTCAGTGCGTGAACCGGATCCACGGCCTCGGCGCGCAGGTCAAGGACGCCGACGAGGGCCTCGTCGACTTCCCGGCTCTCCGCGACGGCGAGGAAGTGCTCCTCTGCTGGAAGCTCGGGGAGGACGCGATCGCGTTCTGGCACGGCCTCGAGGACGGCTTCGCGGGCCGCCGCCCGGTCGACGAGCTCTAGGAGCGTCACCGCCTCCGTCGAACTGGAGCGCATGGAGTGGGAGCGGATCGTCACGGCCGCGGTCGTGATCGCGGTCACGCTGCTCGCGGCGCGGGTGATCGACCGCCGGATGGCACGGCGGCAGCTCGCGCCGGAGGCGGTGACCCGCTACGCGGTCCTGCGCCGCAGCGTCACGGCGACCATCGTCGCGATCGGGATCCTGTCCGCGCTGCTCGTCATCCCGCAGGTGCGGACGGTGGCGGGCGCGATCCTCGCCTCGGGCGCCGTGCTCGGCCTCGTCGTGGGCTTCGCGGCGCAGCGCACGCTCGGCAACTTCATCGCCGGCCTGCTAATCGCCTTCACGCAGCCGCTCCGGATCGGCGACGTCGTCGAGATCGACGAGGACGAGGGCGTCGTCGAGGAGATCCGCCTCACCTACACCTTCATCCGGACACAGGACGACGTGCGGCTCGTGATCCCGAACGAGAAGCTGGCCTCGGATACCATCAAGAACGCTTCCATCGTCAGCCGCGAGAAGCTGGCCCAGGTGACGCTCAACGTACCTCTCGACAAGGATCTCTCAGCCGCGGTCGACGCACTTCGCCCTCTCGTGGAGGAGGCGCCGCGCGGCGCAGTCCTCGTGAGCGATCTCGGCCCCGAGAAGGCCGTCGTGACGGTCCGTGCGTCGGCCGACGACCCCGCGGCCGTGGAGCGGCTCGAGAGCGACCTCCGGCTCCACGCCCACGAGCGCCTCCGTGCGGCTGGGGTTCTCGGGTGAGCCCGCGCGACCGCCCTCGGCGCCGCCGCCGCGCGCAGGCCGATCCGCTCGAGCTGCGCCTCCTGCGCAGGCGGCGCGACCGGCGCAAGACCCGCACGCATCGCGGGCGCAAGCTGGTCCTGCTGTTCCTGGTGCTCATCGTGCTGACGGGCATCGCAGGAGGCGTCGCGAGCCTCGGCGGCGCGTCCGAGATCAACAAGCGCTGCGACCTCGACAACCTCCGCCCGGTCGCGATCGGGCAGAACACGTTCGTCTACGCGGCCGACGACTCGTTCCTCGGGACGATCCCCGCCGAGAAGAACCGGACACCGGTCCCGCTCAACACCGTGAGCCCGTACATGCGCCAGGCGATCCTCTCGATCGAGGATCGGCGCTTCTACGAGCACGGCGGGATCGACGTCGCCGGCATCCTGCGCGCCGCCTGGGCCGACGTCCGCGCGGGGAAGGTCGTGCAGGGCGGCTCCACGATCACCCAGCAGCTCGTCCGGAACCTCTACATCGGCAGGGAGGTCACGCTCGAGCGGAAGGTCACCGAGGCGTGCCTCGCGATCAAGCTGAACAGCCGCTGGTCGAAGGACAAGATCCTCGAGGAGTACCTGAACCAGGTCTACTTCGGAAATCACGCGTACGGGGTCGAGGCCGCGGCGCAGACGTACTTCTCCCGCCGCGCCCGCAACCTCACGCTCCCGCAGGCCGCGCTGCTCGCGGGCCTTCCGCAGGCGCCTTCGGTCTTCGACCCGTTCAACAAGCCCGAGCGCGGGCTCGCCCGCCGCAACACCGTGCTCCGGGCGATGGCCGCGAACGGGGACATCACCCGCGCGCAGTACCGGTCCGCGGTCCAGGCCGACCTCGGGCTCAAGAAGGGCCAGCTGTACAAGCGGATCCACGAGCCGTACTTCTTCAGCTACGTCCGCGAGGAGCTGCTGCGCGAGTACGGCGCGAACACCGTTCGCTCGGGCGGGTTGCGCGTGTACACGACGATCGACCGCCGCTTCCAGAAGCTCGCGCGCGAGGCGATCACCGACACCCTCTACTACAAGAGCGACCCCGCGGCGGCGATCGTCTCGATCGACCCACGCACAGGGGCGATTCGCGCCATGGACGCCGTCATCCCGGGCAAGAAGGCGCTCCAGTTCAACCTGGCCGCCCAGTCGCGTCGGCAGGCGGGCTCGACCTTCAAGACCTTCGTGCTCGCGGAGGCGATCGAGCAGGGAGCCAACCCCGACTCGACCTACTACACCTCGGCGCCGTTCTTCTACCGGCCCGATCCGGTCGGCAGCTGCGAGACGAACTGGTGGTGCGTCGAGACCTACGGCAACGACTACTACGGCTCGTCCTCCGTGCACTCGGCGACCCTGCGGTCCGACAACACGGTGTACGCGCAGCTCACGCTCGACGTCGGGCCTGAGAACGCCGCCGACATGGCCCACAAGCTCGGCGTCAAGGCGTCACTGAAAACCCGCGAGGGCGCCTACGTCCCCTCGCTCGGGCTGGGCGCGATGGGCGTGTCCCCGCTCGACATGGCGTCGGCGTACGCGACGATCGCGGCCGGCGGGATGTACTCGCGGCCGACCGCGATCACGAAGGTCGTCCTGCCCGACGGCAAGGTGGACGAGACGGCGGGCTGGGGCGTTCCCGAGCGCCGCCGTGTGATCTCGGACGGCGTGGCCTATGAGGTCACGAAGATCCTGCGCGACAACATCAACGAGGGCACGGGCACGGCCGCGAACATCCCGCGCCCCGCCGCGGGCAAGACCGGCACCACCGAGCGCCACTCGGACGCGTGGTTCTGCGGCTACACGCCAGATCTCTCGACGACGGTCTGGGTCGGGTACCCCCAGGGCGAGATCCCGATGGAGAGCGTGCACGGTATCTCGGTGGCCGGCGGGACGTTCCCGGCGCAGATCTGGCGGCTCTTCATGCAGCCGGCGCTTCAGAACGAGCCCGCGCGGGAGTTCGCGCTTCCCAGGCACTGGCCGGTGTGGACGGACTTCGACCAGGGTCAATACGCGAACTCGTCGAACTACGGCGACTACGACTCGGGCGGGTCGTCGTACTACACACCGCCCTCGAGCCCCACGCCGCCTCCGCCGGCCCCGACGCCGCAGCCGACCCCGCCTCCGCCCGCCCCGACCCCGCAGCCGACGCCGCCTCCGCCGACGCCGTCGACGCCCACACCACAGCCGGCGCCGCTGCCGCCTCCGCCCGAGCCGCTGCCGCCTCCGCCGCCGGCGGAGCCGCCGCCTCCACCACCGCCGTTCTGAGAGTCGCCGCGCCGGCGGCGGGTCTCGGCGTGCTCTCGCTCGTCGTCGTCTGCACGGCTCTCGCCTGGCCCGCGGACTCGCCGCTCGTCCCGTTGAACGGCGGCCATCCCGAAGGCGACGCCGCCTACGCTTGGGCGTTCCTCGCGGCGCTCGTCGCGGCGTTCGCGCTGTATGCGTGCGGGCTGTTCGCGCTGGCACGGCTCGGCGGTCGCCTCACGCTCGTCGCCGCGCTCGCCGTCTCGATCCAGCTCGTCCCGCTCGGCGCGCCGCTCCTGCTTTCCACCGACGCCTGGACCTACTGGAGCTACGGCCGCATCGCCGCGGTGCACGACGCGAACCCGTACCGCGACCCGCCCAGCGAGTTTCGGCAAGATCCGTCGTTTCCCTACGTCGGCGAGGACTGGCGCGACACGACGTCCGTCTACGGGCCGGCGTTCACGGTGGCCTCGGAGCCGGTGGCCCTCGCCGCGGGCGAGTCGGAGGCCGCGGCAGCCTGGATCTACAAGACCCTGGCTGCCGCGGCGATCCTCGTCGCCGTGGGGCTCGCCGTCCTGCTCTCGCCCCGCCCGGTCTTTGCCTGCGCCTTCGCCGGCTGGAATCCATTGCTCGCCGTCCACTTCGCGGGCGGCGGACACAACGACGCGTGGATGGCGGCCCTCGTGCTGGGTGCGCTCGCGCTGGCTGCATCCGGGCGGCAGATCTGGGCCGGAGCGGCCTGGGCGGCGGCCGTGCTCGTGAAGTGGGTGCCGCTCGTCTTCCTCCCGCTCCGGGCGCTCGCCGCTCGCCGCGCCGGCGCGGGGTTCGACCATCGCGGTTTCGTCGTCGCGGCGGCGGGACTTCTTGCCGTGGCGACGGCCCGCTACGGCCTCGGCTGGCTCGAGGCGTTCGGCCCGCTCGCGAAGAACGCGAACCAGGAGACCAGCTACGCCCTTCCGCACCGCCTGCAGGAGCTGGGCGTCCCGCGCGGTCTGGCGATCGCCCTCTTCACGGCCGGGCTCGTGGCTGGGTTCGCCTATCTCATCCGCGAAGCGGTCCGCGGGCGAGCACGCCTCGGGCTCGCGGCGTGCGTCCTGATGCTGGCCGCGCCGTGGCTCGTCGTCTGGTACCTCGTCTGGGCCGTCCCGCTCGCTGCCGCCGAGGACGACCGCACGGCTCAGCTGTTGACCCTCGCCCTGGGCGCGTACCTGCTGCCGCAGACGATTCCGGTCTAGCCGCGCCGGCGGAAGACGAGGATGCCGTCCTCGTCGAACACGAGCCGCCATTTCGGGTCGCGCCGGAGCCAGGCGACGGCCGCGCCCGCCTCGACCGGCGCGACAGCCCGGTCCCCGTAACTCGGGCGCTTCTCGTCGACAACGACCCAGTCCGCGTCCTGACGGTACGGAAAGCTCAGGATCCGCTTGCGCTCCGAGAGGTGGGCACCGAGGACGTTCGACGCGCTGACGACCGCGTTTTCCGGCACCAGATCGAGGGCCCGTTCGGCGACGCGGTCGTGATCGTCCACGCGCCAGGCGTCGGCTACGAGCTGCTCGCCTCCCGGGTAGGGAAGCGGGCCGAGCCACCAGCCCGCCGCAACCGCCAGCACGACGGCGGTCCCCGCCAGCGGCACCGCCGTCCCGGGGCGGCGACGTGCCACCCTCGCCGTGCCGAAGACGCTCCCGGCGACGAGCGCCGGGGTGATCGCCGCCGTGTAGTGGAAGTGGATGGACGTCTGCGTCGCCGTCGATGAGAGCAGGTTGATCGTGAGCTCCGGGAGCGCGGCAACGAGAGTCAGTGGCGCCAGGAGGACGAATGCCACGGGCAAGAGCAGGTGGAGGAGGTAGCCGAGGCCGCGGCCGTCGAACGCGACCTCGAGAACGTGAAGCGGGTCGGTCAGGATCGTCTCGACGATTCCGCCAGGCGACCCGCCTACCTCGCCGTAGCGCCGATAGAAGTCCGACTCGCCGCCCGAGACGGCGGGCATGACGCCCAGGACGAAGAGCAGAGAGACCCCGATTCCGGCGGCCGCGAGCGCCGCGCCCGCCCGCCTGCGGCCGCGTGCAAGCGCGTACCAGACGCCGAGGCCGGCGACCGCGAACCCGATCTCCTCCTTGGTCAGGACGGCCGGCAGTGCCACCACCGCGAACGGTCCGAGGCGGTCCTCGTCGAGGTACCAGAACCCGAAGAGCAGAAGCGGGCAGGCGAGCGCGACGGCGTGGAAGTCGTCCAGCACGAGCCACTGGACGGGCGGGTAGAGCAGGTACGCGAGCGCGAACCCGAGCGCCGCACGCGAGGAGCCGAGGTGCTTGCGCGCGAGCCAGAACACGGGCACCGCGCCGAGGGCAACCGCGGTCGCCTGGGCGACGAGCAGGAGCGAAGCGTCCGGCCACACCCACCACAGCGGCGCGAAGGCCGCGAGCAGGAAGTCCGTGTGCGCGCCGAGTCGCGAGATCTGCTCGCCGTGGAGGTCGGTGATCCGGAACGGGTTGCCATGAGCCGTAGACCAGACGACCTGAACCATGTTCCCGAGGTCGAAGCGCCCCGAGTTGAAAGCCTCGTGGCGGAGGATCGACAGCGCCGAGAAGCCGGCCGCGAACGCTGCGACGGCCGCCCACAGCGCGGTGCGGGCCCTCACAAGGCCTCGAGCAGCCCGCGCCAGCGGGCGCCCAGGACCGCTTCGCTCGCATGCTCGCGGTAGACGGCATGGCCGCGACCGGCGATCCGTTCCGCCAGGCTGCCGTCCTCGGCGAGCCGCCGAACGGCGGCGGCCAGTGCCTCGGGCTCTCCGGGCGGCACGAGCAGCGCGCTGACCCCGTCCGCTAGGAGCTCGCGCGCGGCGCGGGTGTCAGCGGTCACGACGGGCGTGCCGCACGCGAGCGCCT
>Ga0126305_10000349_pt1 | contig 20345 bp, 19 predicted proteins | sample Plot26_FD_92536 | JGI IMG/M metagenome (GOLD analysis project Ga0126305, IMG submission 92536) | Serpentine soil microbial communities from UC McLaughlin Reserve, CA, USA - Plot26 | ecosystem: Environmental > Terrestrial > Soil > Grasslands | place: USA: UC McLaughlin Reserve, Lake County... | reverse complement strand
CAACGGGCAAAGGTTCTTATAGCCACGTCGGCCGGGATGAAACAGTATGCCCTGGACCGGTATGGAATTGATGTGAAAAATTTTTTTGTGAAACCAGCCTGTGTCGATCTTGAAAAATTTTATCTGTCAGATAAAGACAGTATTCTTTTGGAAGAGTTAGGTTTTAAAAATAAAATTGTTTGTGTTTATGCCGGCAAGTTGGGGGGCATATATTTAAAAGAAGAGGTTTTTGATTTTATTAGATTATGCTATGATCACTGGAAAGATAATTTTCGTTTTCTAATGCTCACCAATGCAGCGAAGGAAGAGATCAATACTGAAATGCAAAGGGTGGATCTCCCGGAAAGTATTGTGGTAAGTAAATTTGTTTACCATCATGAAGTGCCTCGTTATCTTTCGCTGGGAGATTTTGCAATTAATCCCGTAAAGCCCGTGCCAACCAAAAGATATTGCACTTCCATAAAAGACGGCGAATACTGGGCAATGGGATTGCCTGTTGTAATCTCTCCACGAATATCCGATGACTCAGAAATAATAGCGAAAGAGAACGTGGGTGTTGTTGTTGATTTTTCGGATGGAGATGCTTTATCGGGATCGATCGGCAAATTGGAAGCGTTTATCAAGGATAAGCTGGCCATGAAAGAAAGGATAAGGCAAATTGCGACCCGATACCGTTCTTTTGAACTGGCAAGAAAGATCTATAAAGAAATTTACAATTAAAAAATTGGACAGTATAAGTAAAAAAAAACCTGTTATTCATTTTTGGGTTCCTTATCCACCAGGCGTTGCTCCGTCACAACGTTTCAGGGTTGAATTATTTTTGCCACGGCTTGAAAAGGAAGGATACTCTTTTAGGCTATTAACCTTTCTTGATAAAAGGGCGTGGAATATTTTATATAAACCCGGGCATAGATTCCTGAAAGCGTGGGGAACGATAAAAGGGTTTTTCAGAAGGATCGGTCATCTTTTTCGATCCACAAAAGCTGATTATATATTCATACACCGCGAAGCTACGCCACTTGGTCCTCCTGTTTTTGAGTGGCTGCTTGCCAAAATTTTTCGAAAAAAGATCATTCATGAATTTGATGATGCTATCTGGATCCCGGGAGGGGAGGATATATCGTTCATAAAAAGGTGGTTGAAGGCCACCTGGAAGATCAAGTATATAATTAAATGGTCATACAAAGTTGCAGCGGGGAATAATTTTTTATATGAATATGCGCGGCAATATAATCCTTCAGTTTTTTTGATACCAACTGTGGTCGATACAACACAAAGTCATTTTAAACAGCGCGATCAAAAGGAAGCAAACAAAATTGTTGTAGGGTGGACGGGCACACATACAACATTGCATAACCTTGAAGTGATCGAAGGAGTGATCCCGGAGCTAAAAAAGGAAATAGATTTTGATTTTCTGCTAATTTCAAACCGACCCCCGCAATGGAATTTTGACTTTATTTATAAACAATGGGAACTGGCTACCGAACAAGACGACCTTTTGAAAATGCATATTGGCATTATGCCTTCAAAACAGGGGCCATGGTTTGAAGGAAAATGCGGCTTCAAATTAATTCAATATCATGCTTGCGGTATTCCGGCAATTGCCTCTCCGACGCAGATAAATTCATTGATCGCTTTGCACAATCAAACGGGGTTTATCGCGAATAATAAAGATGAATGGAAAATTTATTTGAAGAAATTAATAACTGATACTGCATTGCGATCTTCAATGGGGGACGCCGGAAGAAAGCATATAGAAAGAAATTATAGCTTAAACAGCTTGTTTCCTGCTTTTATCTCTCTCTTTTCTTAACACTAATTCCTGTTTTGGCGGATAGTATAAAACTATCAGGAACGCAGTATAAAATGGCAGACACGGAATTTTATATCGTACCAATGAACCAAAATTCGAAGTGGAGATGCCAACTGCAAACGCAAATATCAAAGTAAATATGATGCAAAATTGAAGTGTTTCATCGGCGAAAATACGTTGTACCATGCGAATAGGATTATTTCTAACGATCGCAACAATTGTGAATATCAGGTATAGCAATGATTCGAGTGCAGAGATCATTACAATTGGTTTTCTTGCTTCCCATAAATATGGACGGAACAAGGTAACATTGACTCCTGCCGGCGCCATCTCCAGCGTGCCGAGCAAAGTTGGATCGAAATCGCCGAGCGTATAGGCAGAACCATCCTGCTCCAGGGAAATACGATATAGATAATCACGGGTCACAAAAGATTTGTATCCTACACTTTCTACGTTATACTCGCCAAACATTTCGGCTTCCAATTTTCCGCCAATGTATGCAATACCGGCAATTGCGGAAGCGTATAAAAAATAGCGGGCAAAAAGGATCATTCTTTTGTCTTTTATTTTATAAGATAGTAAACCCACCCCCCAAAGCAATATCGCCGGCACGAACGCAAGAGCGATGTATGATTTAACAATAAAGATGACATAAGTAAAAAATAAAGCAAAGGCTGAATTGAGAATGATCTTTTTATTCTCAAAAAATATGCTGTAGAAAAAATGGGTGACCCAGCCAATACACGTTAATGTAATTGTATCTTTCATAAAGCCTGAACCCCAGAAGATCACACTTGGAATGAATAAGAAAGCCCAGGCCATCTGTTTTGTAAGTCTTGGATATAGTTTTGTAAAAACAATATACATTTTCCATACACCGATAAATGAAATAGCTGCAAATATTACCGCCGTAGGCAGGTAAGTGGTCATCGTGAATAAGCCAATGATTGCACCAATAATTGAAATAAGATATTCAGGAGACGATCTGCCATACCAATAGAACTGGGTTGTGTATTTATAAACATCCACATCGTATATTTCGGCTGATCCGGTTATTAACCGAAACCAGGTGCCAATGGAATCGCTAAAAGAGGAATTAATAACGTCTGTTTGATGCCAGTAATTTAGTGTATCACCACCTTTATAATAAAATTGATAAATGAGACCAAGAACGATTGCGCCAAAGATCTTTAATGTAAAGGCCGGCATAAAATAACGACGCAATGGATGACCTTTTGGATAATATTTGTTTTTGAAATAAGAAGCGAATATGAAGATGACAAAAAGATAAATTGGAAGTAAAATGAAATCAGTTATAGTGATATATTGCATAAAAAATTAAGGATATTGTATGTGTGGAATTGCGGGCATAGTTGCTTTGACAGATACCGGCCGACAACAGGTTTCGAAATTACGACAATCCATTCGAACTCTGCAGACAAGAGGTCCGGATGATGAAGGCATTTATCTGTGCGATGACATGGGGCTGGCACAACGAAGATTGGCTATCATTGATACAAGTGCGGCGGCTAATCAACCAATGTGGGATAAGTCAAAGCGCTACACGATTATTTTTAACGGGGAAATATTCAACTACCAGGAACTCCGCAGTAAATATTTTACTGCCGAAGAACAACAACAGCTTCGTACAAGTTCAGACACCGAAATATTGCTCGAGCTTTTTATAAAGCAAGGAGAGAAGTGCCTTCCGTTACTGGAAGGTTTTTTTGCCTTTGTCATATACGACACTCAAACCAAAGAGTTGTTTATAGCCAGGGACAGGTTTGGGAAAAAACCACTGAATTTTTTTATCGATGAGGACCGGTTCATCTTTGCCTCTGAATTAAAAGCTCTTTATGATTTTGGTATTCCCAAAGAATTAAATTATGAAGCGCTGCAACTTTACCTGCAGCTATCATATATACCGCAGCCAATGAGCATGCTGAAGCATGTAAGGAAGGTTGAAGCCGGTTCAAGGTTGATACTTAAGGGAAAAAATATTGAAGAAAAAAGATGGTACGAACTTTCACCTGCTTATGAATATAAGAACGCCCCAACTTATGAGCAGGCGCAAAAACAACTGGTTGAATTATTAGAAGATGCAGTGGTAAAAAGGTTGATAAGCGATGTACCGCTTGGCGCTTTTTTAAGTGGCGGCATTGATTCTTCGGTTATCGTGGCATTAGCCAGCCGTCACCAAAAATCGTTAAATACTTTTTCAATAGGTTTTAAAGGAGAGCTATATTTTGATGAAACACATTTTGCGGAACTGGTCGCTGCAAAGTTTAAAACCAATCATGCAACGTTTCGTTTGGGGTTTGATGATTTTTTGTCTCATATATATGACGTATTGAATTACCTGGATGAACCATTTGCTGATTCAGCTTCATTGCCACAATTCATCCTTTGCATGGAAACAAGAAAACATGCAACAGTCGCTATCTCCGGTGATGGTGGTGATGAGGTGTTCGCGGGGTATAATAAACATTATGCAGAATGGCAGGCCAGGAAAAGATCATTAGCAGGAAGTCTCGTGAAGTTGGGCACTCCTCTTTGGAAAATTATGCCCAAGAGCAGGAACAATCGTTTTTCGGATCTTTTCAGGCAGTTGAACCGCTATGCCGAAGGAGCAGGGCTTTCTGCAAAAGCACGCTACTGGCATTGGGCTTCTACTTTTTCAGCGGCTGAAGTTGACAAGCTGATCGCAAAACAAACTGCTGCTAAAATAAATAGTGCCGTTATTGATTCGGTAAAAGAAAAATACCTTTCTAATATCAATAATGATTTCAATTCAGTATTAAAAACAGACCTTGATCTTGTCCTTATCAGCGACATGCTAGTGAAAGTTGACCTTATGAGTATGGCAAACAGTGTGGAAGTTCGTTCGCCTTTTCTTGATCATCATGTTGTGGAGTTTGCATTTACATTGCCATCAGAATATAAAATAAATAAAGCCGGCAGAAAAACAATTGTTAAGGATGCTTTTCGCCATATATTGCCGCCTGAAATTTATAACCGCGGTAAAAGAGGATTTGAGATCCCGATGCTGAAATGGTTCCGTGAAGAATTGCACACGTATATTTTTGATGACCTCTTAAACGAAAAATTTTTAAAAGAGCAGGGTATTTTTGATATTGAGTTTATCAATTGCATGAAAAAACAACTTTACTCTGCTGCGCCAGGTAACATTGTTGAGCAACTGTGGGTATTGATAGTTTTTCAGCATTGGTACAAGAAATATTTTATGTAAAACCTAATTTGTGAGTAAGGGGATCTTTACCATATCACTTGACTTCGAGCTTTTCTGGGGTGTAAGGGACCATCGCACATTGGAAAGCTATGGAGAAAATATCCGTAACGTTCATGATGTTGTTCCCCGTTTGCTTCATTTATTTTCTAAATACAACGTCCATTGCACATGGGCAACAGTGGGCTTTCTTTTTTTTAATGAGAAAAAGGACATGATGTCGTATTTGCCCGCCGAACGTCCCGGGTATCAAAAAAAAGAATATGATCCATACGCCTATATTGAGCAACATGAGTTAGGAACGATCTATCATTTTGCCCCGGCACTTATTGAGCAGATTAAGAAAACACCGGGCCAGGAGATCGGTACACATACATTTTCGCATTTCTACACATTGGAAAAGAATACAACGATCAGCCAGTTCAAGAATGATCTGCGTTCTGCGATCGCCATAGGTAAAGCAAAAGACATAGAGATCAAGAGCATCGTTTTTCCACGCAACCAATATTCCGATGATCATATAAAAGGATGTTTGGAAGAAGGGATAAAGATCTATCGTGGCAATGAACTTTCAGGAGCCTACAGTCCAGTCTCAAGGGAAAATGAGAATATTTTCAGAAAGGGAGTTCGATTTGCGGATACATATATTAATCTGACAGGTCATCATTGTCATGCTATTCCTGTTAGCAATAAAATTATCAATGTGCCGGCAAGCCGTTTTCTCAGGCCCTATAACCCGAAATTAAAAGCGTTTGACGGCCTTAAACTTAGAAGAATAAAACAAGGAATAAAATTTGCAGCAAAACATGGTTTGGTGTATCAGCTTTGGTGGCACCCGCATAATTTCGGTAAGTACATGGATGAGAATTTTAAATTTCTTGAACAGGTATTAAAATTTTATCATCAATTAAACCAGCAAGGAAAAATTGAATCTCAGAATTTGCTTGAGATATATTCCAATATCAAATAAACTATGGAGAAGATGAAAATTGTTTTATTGACGAGAGATTGTGATTCGACGACGATCGTTTATAATTATCTCAGCCGGCACTTTCCGATCGAGGCTGTTGTCTTTGAAAAAACCATTTCAAAATCAGAACAATTCGGACGAAGGGTTAAGTTCATCGGGTTATGGAATGCTATCGGCCAGGTGATCTTTATGCTTACTGCTTACCCTTTTTTGAAATTATTTTCCCTGGGGAAGAGAAAAAGAATTTTAGCACAATATGATCTTGATCTTACACCAATACCTTCAGAAAAAATCAGGCGAATAGATAAACTCAGCTCAACAAAAGGCAGGGAGTTTTTGCAGGGTCTAAAACCAGGTCTTTTAATTGTAAACGGAACAAGAATACTTTCTAAAAAAACACTCGAATCGGTTTCTGCTCCTTTTGTAAATATTCATACCGGGATCACGCCGGCTTATCGTGGTGTACATGGTGGATATTGGGCAATTGCTAAAGGGCATAAAGGTTTTTTTGGTACAACAATTCATTATGTTGATCCGGGAGTTGATACAGGTGGCATCATTGAACAGGTTTTTGCAGAACCCGGAAAGGGAAATAATTTTTATACATATCCATATATTCAATATGCAACGGTGCTCCCGGTCCTGAAGCAAGTGGTCCAATCTTTTATTGATGGACAGCGACCTTCAACACGACCCCCTGTTGCAAATGACTCGGCTTTATGGTTTCATCCCACTATCTTTCAGTGGCTTGGGAACCTTAAAAGAACATTTATTTTTTTATTGCTATCATCTTTTATCCAACCATTCTAAGCTAATTTGCAGCAGTAAATGCCAAAAGTTTTAAGAATACTTAATCGCCTGGTCATCGGCGGCCCTTCGAAAAACGCAGTATACCTTTCCCGGTATATGCAGCCGGACTTCGAGACATTATTAGTTACCGGTGGCAAAGAAGATCACGAGCAGGACGCCGATTTTTTAGCAACTGCAAATAATATTGATCCTACCTGCATTCCTGAAATGAGAAGGCCGATCTCACCTTACAATGATTGGTCTGCATATAATAAACTTAAAAAGCTAATTAAAGAATTTAAACCTGATATCGTTCATACACATGCCGCAAAATCAGGAGCATTGGGAAGGTTGGCTGCAAAACACTCCAATGTGCCATTGATCGTCCACACTTTTCACGGTCACATTTTTCATTCCTATTTCAATTCTTTGAAGACAAATGTTTTTATAAGGACTGAAAGATACCTGGCAGGTTTAAGTGATGCCATAGTTGCAATAAGCGATGTACAGAAAAAAGAACTGGCCGGTGATTTTAAGATTGCTGCTGCTGATAAATTCCGGGTGATCCCACTCGGACTCGATCTTGATAATTTTATGATCAACCAGGAAGAAAAAAGAAGTAAGTTCAGAGCGGAATTTGGATTGAATGACGACACCATTGCTATCGGGGTCATCGGACGATTAGTTCCAATAAAAAATCATTCACTTTTTTTAAAATCATTAAAATACGTGTTAGATAATACGACGGTAAAAGTCAAAGCTTTTATTGTTGGTGACGGTGATAGCAGGTCTGATATTCAACAAATGGCTAATGGTCTTGGAATAAAGTATACACAACATACAGATACGGCTCATCCTTATCCATTGGTTTTAACATCGTGGCGGACAGATGTCGATACAATTTGCGCCGGGCTTGATATTATTGTATTGACGTCGCTTAATGAAGGCACACCGGTAAGTTTAATAGAAGCACAAGCCGCCGGTAAGCCAATCGTATCTACCAGGGTAGGAGGGATCGCTGATGTGGTTCTGGAAAATAAAACCGCATTGCTTTCTGAAATAACAGACGAAAAAAGTTTTTCTGATAACCTGCTCCGTTTGGTTAGTGACCCTGGACTTAGACAAAAATTCAGTAATGCCGGCAAAGAGCATGTAGTAAACAAATTCAGCTATCATCGGTTGATAGATGATATGAGCAGTTTATATCATGACCTGCTTGACAAAAAAAATCATAGGCGCAAATAGTAATTTTTATGAGGTTGTGGGGAAAAAAGGGATCTGATTCATTTGACTATAGCCTTCTTAAGGCTGATATGCATTCTCACTTATTGCCGGGGGTCGATGATGGAGCTCCTGATCTCGCCACCTCAATAGAAATGATAAATGGCTTATTACATCTTGGCTTTAAGAAATTGATCACTACACCTCATGTGATGGAGGATATGTATCCCAATAAAAGAGATGATATATTAAAACGATACGAGGCGTTGAAGCAACACCTGCAAAAAGAAGGCATACAGGTCGAACTCGCAGTAGCTGCAGAATATTTTCTGGATGATAATTTTAAAAAGTTGCTTGAGGATAAAGAACCGTTGCTAACGTTTGGAAATAATCTTGTATTGGTGGAGTTTTCAATGGCCACCGAACAGTATAGTTTTAAGGAACTACTTTTTGAAATGCAAATGCAAAGCTACCAACCTGTAATAGCTCATCCCGAAAGGTATGTTTATCATGAAAAAAATAAAGAGTTTTTTGAAGAACTGAAAGCAGCAGGCTATCTTTTTCAGCTCAACATTATGTCATTAGCAGGAGTTTACGGAAAAACAGTGAATGAACTTGCGCGCTATTTCATAAAACACGAATACTACGATATTGCCGGCACTGACTTACATAACACCCATCATTTTTCTCACTTGCAAAGCGCATCAATAGCGCATGGCTTAAAGGAATTGCTTGATGCAGGAAAGCTGCTAAATCCCGGATTATAAATTTTGTTGAACTTATTTTGGGGTCATTTGTAATTATAAAGCATGACCAAATTTACCATAAAGGATCTTGAAAATCTTTCAGGAATCAAAGCCCATACGATCCGTATTTGGGAGCAACGCTATTCTTTCCTTAAACCGTCCCGAACAGATACGAATATTCGTTATTATAGCAATGATGATCTGAAAACCATTCTGAACATTTCAATTCTCAATAAATATGGCTACAAGATCTCGCATATAAATAAAATGTCTGTCAAAGATGTGCAGGGAAGAGTGGCACAATTGAATTTAGCCGGAGCCGGGCAAGAACGCCTTGTGAATGAACTAATACAATTAATGGTTGATCTTGACACAGCGGGGTTTGAAAAAATATTAGATAAGCAGATCGCGGCAACGGGAATTGAAAAAGTGATCATCCAGATCATCTTCCCTTTCTTTGAACGAATAGGTATTCTTTGGCAAACCGGCCATATCAATCCTGCGCAAGAACATCTTACAACAAATATTATTCGTCAGAAACTGATCGTTGGTATTGACCAGGCACGACCGGTTTTAAAGATAAAAAAATGTTTTCTGCTTTTCCTGCCCGAAGGGGAGCATCACGAACTTGGATTATTGCTTGTTTATTATTTATTGAAGAAACGTGGTGCAGAAGTTTTTTATATCGGCGCCAATGTACCATTGAAAGACGCTCAATTTATTACTGATACTAAAAGACCAGATTTTGTTTATATACATCTCACGTCTGCTTCACCCGGATTTAATTTTGGAAAATTTCTTCAACAAACATCGGCGAAAATTTCAAGGCCGAAGATCATTATATCCGGATTTCCTGCGCGTGGCTATAAAAGATCCCTTCCTAAAAATGTCGAATTCAAGCATTCTCTTGTTGAACTTGTAGAATTTATTTCTTCACTGTAAGGAGCACCTCCTTTTTTATTCAGCCTATCTTTTTGTTGAGCGAATTTGCTTTCTTTTCTTTTAAACGTTAAACAAGGAAAGGTTAGCCATGAATTACTGTTTAATTTTGAGCTATTAAAAGTTAAACAGAATTTGTATGTCAGCTGCAGAGTTCAATGAATTGCTATTAAGTAATGCCGATCCGTTAAAACCATTTGCAGTAAGTCTTACTCATGACCAGGAGGTTGCGAAGGATCTTTTCCAGGAAACATTATATAAAGCGCTGGCAAACCAGGATAAATACAGTACAGGAACAAACATCAAAGCATGGCTGTTTACACTTATGCGAAACATTTTTATTAATGAATACAGGAGAAAGGCAAAACAAAGAACAATTTTTGGAAATTCGGCAAATGACACATTGATAAACTCACGTAGAATAGTTGTAAGCAATGAAGCAGAGAGTTGGTTACGATTGAAGGAAATTCACAAAGCCGTATATCAACTGCCAGACATTTTTAGAGTTCCTTTTTTGTTGTACTTTGAAGGGTACCGGTATCACGAAATTTCCGGATCATTGAAGGAGCCTTTGGGAACAATAAAGAGCAGGATCCATTTCGCCCGTAAACTTTTGAAAGAACAACTAAGCCAATATTAAAAGAGTTTTTATGTCATCTTCAGTGATCATTGTCGGTAGTGGTTTTGCGGGGCTGTCAGCCGGTTCGTTCATGGCAAAAGCAGGGTGGGATGTGACCGTTATAGAAAAAAACAATGGACCGGGGGGAAGAGCAAGACAATTACAGGAAAGCGGATTCACGTTTGATATGGGTCCAAGCTGGTATTGGATGCCCGAAGTATTTGAAAATTACTTTGAGAAACTTGGTAAAAAGGTTTCTGATTATTATTCACTAAAACGTCTCGATCCTTCTTATCGCGTTTATTGGGATGATAGCTTTACTGACATACCTGCCGATTACGATGAGTTTAAAAAAATGGTCAATCAATTTGAACCAGGCGCGGGCGAACAGTTGGAAAAATACCTCGCTGAAGCTGCTTATAAATATGAAACGGGTATTAATAATTTAGTACATAAGCCAGGAAGGTCTTTTACTGAGTTTATTGATCGTGATATTTTTAAGGGAATCTTCAGGCTTGAGGCTTTTACATCAATAAAAAAACATATACACAAATATTTCAAACACCCAAAGCTTCGTCAATTGATGGAGTTCCCAGTTTTGTTCCTTGGCGCATTGCCTGAGAATACTCCAGCCCTTTACAGCCTGATGAATTATGCAGATATAAAAGGTGGGACATGGTACCCGCGCGGTGGGATGTATTCGGTGGTGAAAGCAATGCACGGGTTAGCCATTGAATTGGGAGTAAAGTTTTGTTTTAATGAAGAGGCGGAGCAAATATTTGTACAAAATGATCGGGCAAAAAACCTGGTTACTAATAAAAAGGTCCATGAAGCCGATGTGATCATCAGCGCAGCCGATTATCATTTTACAGAAGAAAAACTTTTGCAGGCGAATTATCGTAGTTATAGTGAAACCTATTGGAGAAAAAGGGTGATGGCGCCAAGCTGTTTATTATATTTTGTCGGGCTGAATAAAAAATTGGAAAACACGATTCATCATTCACTGTTTTTTGATGTCCCGTTTGAGCAACACGCAAAAGAGATCTATAATGACGCGCAATGGCCAACCAACCCCCTTTTTTATGTTAGCGTTAATTCCGTTAACGATAATACTACTGCTCCTGCCGGGTGTGATAATATGGTCCTGCTGATACCGGTCTCATCAGGTTTAGACAATGATGATGAAACTACAAGAGAGAAATATTTTAGGAAAATAATAGCCAGAATGGAAAAACACACAGGTCAATCAATACTTGATGCCGTAATCTATAAGAAAACATTTTCAATTTCTGATTTCGCAAGTGAATACAATTCGTACCGCGGAAATGCATATGGCCTGGCAAATACGTTAATGCAAACGGCCATATTTAAACCATCCTGCAAAAGCAAAAAAGTAAAGAATTTATTTTATACCGGGCAATTAACCGTACCGGGTCCAGGAGTGCCGCCTTGTTTGATCAGCGGCGAAGTAGTAGCCAAAGAAGTTATAAAAGAGTATGGCGGACCTTCTAATCGCCGCTATGGAAAATTAATTAACACGAAAATTGAAAGATCATGATTGGTAAATTTCATGCTGTTAGCAATAAAAGCAGCGCGATAACGACGAAGGAATATAGTACCTCCTTTTCCTCTGCTATCCGGTTGTTACATCATGATATGCAGCAACCTATTTACAATATTTATGGTTTCGTTCGATTTGCAGATGAAATCGTGGACACTTTTCATGACTTTGATAAAGAAGCACTTTTGGAGGAATTTGAAAAAGATACTTATGCGGCAATTGACAGAAAGATCAGTTTAAATCCAATATTGAACAGCTTTCAGCGAACAGTGAATGAATACAACATTGACCATGATCTGATCGGAGCTTTCTTTCATAGCATGGAGATGGACCTATGCCAGAGGGCCTACGACACAAGAAATTTTAATGAGTATGTTTACGGATCTGCCGAAGTTGTAGGGCTCATGTGCCTTCATGTTTTTTGTGAAGGGAAAAAAGGATTATACAATGATCTGAAATTTGCAGCACGGTCATTAGGGGCTGCTTTTCAAAAAGTAAACTTTTTGCGGGACATGAAAGCGGATTACAACAGTTTGTCCCGCATGTATTTTCCGGCCTGCGATTTTAATAATTTTACAGAACGGGATAAAAAGCAAATAGAGGCGGATATCCATGGTGATTTTAAAACAGCTTATAATGGCATCTTAAAATTGCCATTGAAATCAAGGTTTGGCGTATATGTTGCTTACAAGTATTATTTATCCCTGTTTAAAAAAATAAAGAGTTTGGAGCCGGAAAAAGTGTTGGAAACAAGAATACGGATACCTGATTATAAAAAGGTAATCATTGTGCTAAGAGCCGGGGTTAAAAATCAACTGGGATTAATAGGATGATGGAAAACGATAAAGTAATACTAGTGAGCGAACATGATGACCTTGTTGGCATCATGGATAAAATGGAAGCGCACAGGCAGGGCTTATTGCACCGGGCTTTCAGCATTTTTATTTTCAATCGGAAAGGGGAAATGCTTTTACAGCAAAGAGCATTCAGCAAATATCATAGTGGCGGTTTGTGGACAAATGCCTGTTGCAGCCATCCAATGCCCGGTGAAAAAACAAAAGATGCAGCACAAAGAAGGTTAAAAGAAGAACTTGGCTTCGAAACGCCCGTTGAAAAAATTTTTGATTTTGTGTACAAAGCGACCTTTGATAATGGATTGACCGAGCACGAATTTGATCACGTTTTTTCCGGCGAGTACGAAGGAAAATTGAACGTCAATCCAGAGGAAGTGAATGATTTTTGTTACAAAGAAATATCAGAAATAAAAGATACGATGCAAACCCATCCCCAAAAATATACGGCATGGTTTCATCTCGCCTTTCCCAAAATTGAAGAATGGTGGAAAGATCGATACGCAGATTCAAACGTTGAGGTAGAATAACAATGAGCTGGCTTTATTATATACTTGTTTTAATTGCAACGTTCATTAGCATGGAAGGCATTACATGGCTTACTCATCGTTATGTCATGCACGGGTTTCTTTGGTACCTGCATAAAGATCATCACCAGGTTGAACCTGGTTTTTTTGAAAAGAACGATGCATTCTTTGTCATCTTTGCTGTGCCGTGTTTCCTGCTCATTTTATTTGGTACCCTCAATCATGTTTGGTGGATGCAATCGGTCGGTTTTGGTATCATGGCATATGGGGCGGGATATTTTTTGGTGCATGATGTTATCATTCATCAACGATTCAGGTGGTTTACCCGAAGCAATAATCCTTATGTTCGTGCAATTCGCTGGGCGCATAAAATGCATCACAAGCATTTTGACCGCCAACAGGGCGAAAGTTTCGGAATGTTACTCGTGCATAAAAAGTATTGGGATAAAATAAGACGCGATAAAAAGTTGATGGCAGGAAATAAGAAAGTGGAATATGCACCGGAAGAAACTCCTGTCCTCTAAACGCAGTTGTATCATTTCGATACGTTCAATTTGTCTTCATATACGGGATATTTCAATCAATAAAAAAAATGTCTGAACCTAAGATCCCCGCGGATTGGCGGACAAAGGGGTATGATTTTATTTTTTTAGGGGCAGGTTGTGCTTCTCTAAGTATTATTATGCGAATGATCAAAAGCGGGAAGTTTTCAGATAAAAACATACTCCTTATTGATAAGAAACCAAAAACAGAAAATGACCGCACATGGTGTTTTTGGGAACAAGATGATGGTTTCTTTGAAACGATCGTTTATAAGAAATGGGAGACGATCTCTTTTTTAAGTGACAGTTTTGCTTCCGATATAAACATTGCACCATACAAATACAAAATGATCCGGGGCATCGACTTCTACCGGCATTGTTTTCGGGAAATTGAACAACAAAAGAATATTGACCTTCTTTATGGCAACGTGACGCAAGCCGCTGTACATACAGACGGAATCATTATACATATAGACGGGGAAATGGTGCATCTTAACTATGCGATTATTTTTAATTCAATTTTATCAGCGGAAAACAAAGCACCTGGCATAATTAATTTATTACAGCATTTCAAAGGTTGGATAATTAAAACGTCGCAGGCAGTTTTTGATCCTACTAAGGCTATCTTCATGGATTTTCGTGTCGGCCAAAAAAATGATGACACAACCTTTGCCTATTTCTTGCCGCTGTCTGAAACCAGAGCGCTGGTAGAATACACGTTATTTTCAAAAGAAGTGTTAGAGCATGATGTTTATGAGAGCGAATTGAAAAACTATGTTGAAAATATACTCCAGGTAAAAGAGTACCAGGTGATAGAAAAGGAATTTGGTGTAATACCAATGACCAACAGGAAATTTTCATTTTATGAATGCAGGTATCGCTATAATATTGGGACCGCGGGCGGACAGACGAAAGCTTCAAGCGGATATACTTTTCAATTTATACAAAAGCAATCAAAACTTGTTGTTGACTCGTTACTGGAAGGCGGCTCATTAAAGAAAATCCCGGCAACACCAAATCGATTTAGATTTTACGACAATACTCTTTTGCATATTTTATATCATAAAAAGCTACGGGGAAAGGACATCTTCAGCAGGATGTTTGCAAAAAATGAGCCGGTGCAAGTACTGAGGTTTCTGGATAATGAAACCACTTTGACAGAAGAATTAAAGATCATTTCCACATTACCCACACTTCCTTTTTTAAAAGCAGGTCTCAAACAATTTTAAATTGCTGAGGCTGCTGTGGTTTTCGGGGTTTCTATTGATCAGGGTCCAGTTGCATAAACTCTCTCTTTACTGCTTTCAGCATACTGAATAATTGGGCTACTTGTATTAAGAGTAATACGGCCAGGGCAAGAATTACATACCATTGCAGCCTGACCGTCTTCACTCCTGCGATCTCCTGGAATTTTTCAATATGATAGCCGGTAAGAGCGGAGCCAATAGCCATGCCTGCTATCAAAAAGGATAGAAGTGAGAATAAAACTTTCAAAAACATTATTCGCATAGTTGAATAACCAACTTTGAAATTTTCGAGAATAGCGGCAGGAATGATTAATACCAATGCGATCCAGCTCCAGTGCTTGTTAAACCATTCATCGTTAAGTGCAAGATTAAGCACCAGCACCAAGACAATTGATAAAAGTCCCCATGGGAATATTAAAAATGAAGAGGGTTTAGATGATGGCGCCATGATAACGATTTTTGTTTGGTAGAAAGATAAAAATTATTTGGCGATGATTGCATACTTTTATCAGGATACTTACAACCGTTATCTGGTAAAACCATTAAATTGATATCTTTTATTAAACATGTTTGGTTATGAAAATTGTTACAGGTAAAAAGGAATTCTTCCCGGCAATAGGACAAATTAATTATGAAGGTACTCAGTCAGACAACCCCCTCGCTTATCGATGGTATGATGAAAATAAAATTGTGGCCGGAAGACCGATGAAGGATCATCTGCGGTTTGCCTGCGCATACTGGCACAGCTTCTGTGGCAGCGGCGCGGATCCTTTCGGAGAGCCCACGCATTTATTTCCCTGGAATGAAAAAGCAGATGCTGTTGAAAGAGCCAAAGATAAAGCCGATGCTGCTTTTGAGTTTATTACTAAACTTGGTTTGCCATATTATTGTTTTCATGACCTGGATGTGGTTGACTATACCAATGAGGTAAAAGAAAACGACAGGCGATTAAATTCGATCACTGATTATTTAAGTGAGAAGCAGGCAGCCAGTGGCGTAAAGCTTCTTTGGGGCACCGCCAATTTATTTTCTAACCGCAGGTATATGAATGGCGCCGCGACAAATCCTGATTTTCACGTACTGGCGCATGCGGCCGCCCAGGTGAAAGCGGCACTGGATGCCACGATCAAACTGGGAGGCGAAAATTATGTATTCTGGGGTGGAAGGGAAGGATACATGAGTTTGCTGAATACAGATATGAAACGGGAGAAAGAACATTTCGCCATCTTCCTTCATAAGGCAAAAGACTATGCAAGAACCAATGGATTCAAAGGAACTTTTTTTATTGAACCAAAACCTTGCGAGCCAAGTAAGCATCAATACGATTATGATTGCGAAACCGTGATCGGATTTTTAAGACAATATGGGCTGTTGAAAGATTTTAAATTAAATGTTGAAGTAAATCATGCAACATTAGCGGGTCATACATTCACTCATGAATTGCAGGTAGCGGCAGATGCCGGTTTACTTGGAAGTATCGATGCCAATCGCGGCGATTATCAGAATGGCTGGGATACTGACCAATTTCCCAATAATATCAATGAACTTGCTGAAGCGATGCTTGTGATCCTTGAAGCAGGTGGATTTGGCGGAGGCGGAATAAATTTCGATGCAAAGATCCGCAGAAATTCAACGGACCCGGAAGACCTGTTTCATGCACATATCGGCGGTATGGATGCTTTTGCACGAGCATTGATCATTGCGGATAATATTTTAAGTGGATCTGATTATAAAAAAGTCAGGAAAAACCGGTATGCATCATTTGATAAAGCTCAGGGAAAAGAATTTGAAGAGGGAAAGCTATCACTGGAAGATCTGAGAACTTATGCAATTGCAAATGGCGAGCCATTGACGAAGAGCGGCAGACAGGAATACATGGAGAATATTATTAACAGGTATATTTAAAATAGTAATAAACGACCGCTAAGACGTTATAGAAAATTTTATAGCTTATAAACTTTCATGAAGAACATAAACGGAACGGTCAATTGGGGCATCATTGGTTGTGGTGATGTATGTGAAGTTAAAAGTGGACCCGCATTTAATAAAGTTGCAAATTCGAAATTGCTTGCCGTAATGCGCCGCAACGTGGATAAGGCAAAGGACTTCGCTCAGCGGCATAAAGTTCCCAAATATTACGCGGATGCTGTTGAACTGGTAAATGATCCCGACGTGAATGCGATCTATATTGCCACACCACCTTCTTCACATGAATCATATTTGGAAATGGCCTTGAAAGCCGGGAAGCCGGTATATGTTGAAAAGCCAGTTACAATAAACTCTGCCTCTGTAGAAAGGATGATACAGATGGAAAAGCGGTATGACGGCAAAGTAAGTGTGGCACATTACAGGCGTGGATTGCCTTTGTTTAATAAAGTAAAACAATTAGTAAATGATGGAGCAGTTGGAAAAGTAAAATTGGTCCTGCTGAAAACATTACAGCCGACCGTCAGCGAGATCATTACCCAGACAGCCGATAACTGGCGCATTGATCCCGAAATATCAGGCGGAGGTTTATTTCATGATCTTTCACCTCACCAGTTAGATATTATGTACTGGATGTTTGGAACACCGCGACAAGTATTTGTTCAGGCTGCTAATCAGGGCAAACTTTACAACGCACCCGATCTCACAATGGTACAGATCGCATTTGCAAATGATGCTTATTTTAATGGAGTATGGGATTTTAATGTGGCAGAAACAGCGGCTACTGATTCATGCGAGATCATCGGTGATGATGGAAGCATTCGTTTTAGTTTTTTTCGGGTAAGTACAATAGAATTAATTACGAGTGCCGGTATAGAAACATTAGAATTGGAATACCCATTGAATATTCAACAGCCACATATAAACAATGTAGTAAGGTTTTTTCGTGGAGAAGATGCTAATCCTTGTACACTGGAAGAATCTTTAGTAACAATGCGGGTGATGGATAAGGCAATACTATAACTTAAGAAAAAGCTCCTGCGGCTTTAGTTACATTTTCGGGAGATTCCGCCAGGCAGCTAAAAACTATTTTATAAAATTCGGGATGTGACTGCCATGTTTTTCCCGTAACAATTTTGCCATCTTTTACTGCTTCATCGGGGGTAATGTATATGCCCCCGCATGCTTCCACTTCAGATTTTACATGTTCATAACAAGCTATCTTTTTATTGTTCACCAGGCCTGCCGTAACCAAAATTTGTGAACCGTGGCAAATGGCAAAAATATATTTATTACTTTCTGAAAATTTTTTTACGATATGAATTACTCTTGGATCATTACGCAAATATTCTGGTGCCCTGCCTCCGGGCATCAAAACAGCTGTGTATTCGTCAGGGTTCACTGCATCAAATGAAATGTCTGATTCAAGGATGTAGCCCACCCGTTCCACATAAGTATCCCATCCCGGCTCGAAGTCGTGCATTACGAGATTCATTCTTTTCACGGTTGGTGCGGCAATTACCGGGACATAGCCTTCCTCTCTCAGGCGGTGTGATGCGTAAAGGATCTCAAAGCTTTCACCCGCGTCTCCGGTGATGATCAATATTTTCTTTCCTGGGTTCATAAAATGATACTTAAATAAGTTTAATGATGCCAGCAAACCTTTAATACATGGTCAAATAGGCTTTGGCAAAGCGTTTCCCCATTATTCTCTGGCCTTCTGAATCAAAATGCAAATGATCTCCTTTATCTTTTAAGTCTTTTGTTGAAATAACAGCACTGTTCTTATCTTCTGCAGCATAATCGTGTATTGCTTTATTTATCAAATTAAAGTCTGCCGGGTTATTTGAAAAAGATCCGAGTTCTCCAATCAAAATGGGTAATTCATTATTTCCAATCTCAGTCCTGAATTTTGAAAACAATAAATGAAGTCTTTCTTTATGAAGGGGAATATTTTTTTCATTAGCGTCACTTTCTCCCTGGTGCCACAGAATTCCTTTAATGATCCCATTTTGTTTGGCGATCTCAACCTTTGCCAGAAAATTTGAAAACAATTTTACATTGCGAAAAACCGAATCACCCAACCATTGTCTTATGGAACTGCCGCCCACAGCAGTTGGAATAATTAATACAGAAATGCTGTCGGGAATTTGTGTAATAAGTGTTTTTGCAAAAGAAAGCCCGCAGTCAAGACCTGTTCTTTCGGGTTCATAAAAGTGTAGCGGCTCTTTAGCTATGATGACCTGCCCATCTTTATTAATTGAAAAAATTCTTTTGTCGGGAACTGTGTCTTCCGGTTCAACAATACCGCGACCGGCCATATTCGATTGGCCTGCCATTATAAATACCCAAACATTTTCTTTGTTTATGTTGTTTGACAATCCTTTAGTTCTTTTTGAGAAATGGTTTTTTCTTTCAGCTACAATTTTATAGCTGGATGAAACAGAAAGAATAATTGCCAATAGAATAAGATTGCGTATCATTTACTATTTCTGGTCTTACAGGGACAAGTTAACTTTTTTCTCACTTTTAATGGCTGCATAAATTGCATCAATGATTTTGAGATCCTTTAATCCTTCCTCACCATCAACAGGTACAATGGGTTGTTTGCCTTCTAAAATAATTTCCGCCATTTTATCCATTTGTACTGTTTGATGCGTTACATGGGGATAATCCAATTCGCCTTTATTTGTTCTTCCTTTTATAGGTCCATAGTTGGTGGAAGGCAGCATTTCTGCAAATCCCTTTTCGGCATTTAAAAAAAAGCGATCAAGATTGTTCATACTATAAGTAGATAAACAGGATGCCACGGCCCCTCCCGGAAAACCTAGTTGGAATTGAATCGTTTCATCAACACCTTCTTTAAATTTCTCTTTATCTGTTTTTGTTTCCTGTGCAGTTACCCAAACCGGTTCTTCACCGATCATATACCTTGCACCGTTGATCGAATAGATTCCAATGTCCATCATAGCACCGCCGCCGGACAATTCTTTTTTCAATCTCCACTGTGTTGGATCACCAATACGAAAACCAGATAATCCCTGAAAGAACAAAACTTTTCCGAATTCCCCGTCTTTTCTCATGCGGATCACTTCAAGTGTCTTTGGTTCAAAGTGCAGGCGGTAACCTACCAGCAGTTTCACATCTGCTTTTTTACAAGCGGCGATCATCTGCTCTCCATCTTTAGCGTTGATCGACATTGGTTTTTCACAAATAACATGCTTACCGGCTTTCGCGACTCTTATGGCGGCATCTTTATGCAGTGCATTAGGCGTGATAATATATACAGCATCAATATCCTGATTGTTTTTAATACTATCATAGTTCTCATAGTTATAGCAATTCTT
>Ga0126305_10000348_pt1 | contig 20353 bp, 20 predicted proteins | sample Plot26_FD_92536 | JGI IMG/M metagenome (GOLD analysis project Ga0126305, IMG submission 92536) | Serpentine soil microbial communities from UC McLaughlin Reserve, CA, USA - Plot26 | ecosystem: Environmental > Terrestrial > Soil > Grasslands | place: USA: UC McLaughlin Reserve, Lake County... | reverse complement strand
CGGCGGCATCTGCTTCTTCAGCCGCGTAGCTCTTTGCCATCTTGTCGATTTCGGCGATCCGCTTCTCGTTCACTCCCGCACGATCGAGCAGCACCTGCGTGAACTGCGCAATCGGATCCCTCTTCTCCCACTGCGCGAGTACGTCTTTCGGCACGTATCGCGCATCGTCATGCTGCGCGTGTCCCTGCATGCGCATCGTATCGACGCCGATCAACGATGCACCTTCTCCCGCGCGGGCGCGATCCACCATTCGCTTCGCGACGTCGTATACGGCGAGCATGTCGTTGCCGTCTACCATCTCGTGCGGGATCCCGTAAGCGGCAGCACGCTCGTCGATGCGCTTGATCGCCATCTGCTTGGCAATCGGGGTCGAGTAGGCGAACTTGTTGTCTTCCGCGACGACCACCAGCGGCGCCTTCTGGACCGCTGCGAAATTCAGACCTTCGTGGAACGCCCCGGTGCTGGTCGCACCGTCGCCGATCCATGCCATCGACACGAGATCCTTGCCGCGCATCCGGGCACCGAGACCTATGCCGGCGGCAACTGGAATCGAATCGCCGAGCATGCTGATAGGCCCCACGACCACCGGCTCAGCGCCTGATCCGCCGGAAGCGGCGTCAATCGGCCCACGCCCGCGAGTCCACGCGGGCATGTTGACGAGGTGGATGTTCAAGTCGCGTCCGCGGGTATTCGACTCGCCCCTGGCCATGTACTGCAGGAAGATCTCGCGCGGACGGATCCCCATCGTCATCAGCGCGCCCATGTTCCGGATCAGCGGCAGGATCGCGTCGGACTTCTCGAGTGCGTACGCGGTGCCGACAGATTCCCCTTCCTGGCCGAGGCTGCGATACAGGCCGCCGATCACCTTGCTCTGGCGGAACAGGATGACGAGCCGCTCCTCGATCTCGCGCGCAAGCCGTGCGAACCAGTACATCTCGAGCAGCTGACTCGAGCTCAGTGCTTCGGACGGCTTCGTGGCTTTAGTGGACGTCTTTGCCATTCTTCAACGGAGATCAGTCATCGCTGGGAGCTGGAAGCTGAAAGCTGGAAGCCTCTTAAGCATGAATGGCCGCGCCGTGAGCCGCATGGGCCGCCTCTCCGACCGCCTCCGACATCGTCGGATGTGCGTGGATCGTGCGGATCAGCTCTTCGACGGTGCATTCGAGCTTGAGTGCTACGGTGGCTTCGGCCACCAGCTCGGTCGCGCGCGGACCGATCATGTGGACGCCGAGGATCTCGTCGTACTTGTTGTCGAACACGATCTTGACGAACCCTTCGGTCTCTCCGGCCATGCGCGCCCGCGCCAGCACGCCGAATTTGAAGGATCCGATCTTGACGTCGTGGCCGCGCTCCTGGGCCTGCTTCTCGGTGAAGCCGACGCTGCCGATCTCGGGGGCGCAGTAGGTGCAGCCTGGAACCTGGTCGTAGTTGATCGGACGGTATTCCTTGCCGGCAATGCGTTCGGCAAGCACGATGCCTTCGGCCGACGAAAGATGGGCCAGCTGCGGATGGCCCGGCTGCTCGAACGTGATCACATCGCCAATCGCGGAGATGCCGGGAACGCTGGTTTTGAACTCCCGGTCCACGCGAACGTAGCCGCGGTCCATCTGGATTCCGGCTTCCTCGGCGCCAAGACCGGTCGTCACTGGACCGCGCCCGATGGCGACGAGCAGATACTCCGCGTTGATCCTGGAGGTCTTGCCGTCAGGCGTCTGCGCTTCGATGTCGACGCCGGCGGGGCCGGCCTTGGCGCTCGTCACCTTCGTGCCGGTCAGGATCTTGATGCCCTGCTTCTTGAATGACTTCTCGAGCTCCGCCGACACGGCTTCATCTTCGACCGGAACGATGCGAGGCAGAAGCTCGATGATAGTGACTTCGCTGCCGAAGCGGCGGAAGATGGATCCGAATTCGACGCCGACGGCTCCGCTTCCCATGATGGCGATCGACTTCGGGATCTCCTTCATGTGGATCGCTTCATCGCTGGTGATGATGCGCTTGCGATCGATTTCGATTCCGGGCACGCTCCGTGGAGTCGAGCCGGTGGCGACGATGATCTCCTTCGAGGCGTTCAGGGTCTGCCTGGCCCCTTCAGTGATCTCGACTTTTCCGTTGCCGGCGAGCCGTCCGCTCCCCTTGATCCAGTCGATTTTGTTCTTCTTGAACAGCAGTTCGATTCCGCCGGTGAGCCCCTTGACGATCTTGTCTTTGCGGGCGTGCACCTGGTTCATGTCGATGCCGATCGCGGCCTGGCCGATCGTGAGACCCCATTCCTTCCAGTCCTGCGCGATCTTGAGCGCATGCGCGTGCTCGAGCAGCGCCTTGGTCGGGATGCATCCCCAGTTCAGGCAGGTGCCGCCGAGCACCGGCGCCCGTTCGACCACGGCGGTCTTCAGCCCGAGCTGAGCCGCCCGGATCGCGGCAACGTATCCTCCGGTTCCGGAACCGATCACAACCACGTCGTATTCGTTAGCCATTCTTCTTTTTCATCGATGACAGCGGGACGAATGTCACCGCGGAGGGGGCGGGCGGCGGTTGCTCGGCTTCCGGGGAATCAGGATCGAGACGCGAAATCTGGGACCGGATGCGCGTGTAATCGTAGCGCAGCTCCCAGTATGACTGGTTCAATGCTTCGAGCTTCCGAGCCAGCCGGCGCGCGACCACCAGCGCCACAACCGCCAGGAGCAGGGCTATACCTGCTATTCCCCACAGGACCACAACCGCCGTACCTTACCTTGAGCCGCATCACCTCTGCAACGTACGGCGGGCCGCGTGGCACGCAGGAAATGATCTAAAATCGCGGCCCAATGGCCTCGGCCAAGACAATCCTGATTTGTGACGACGACCAGGGGATGCGCGACACGCTGTCGGCGATCCTCAAGCGGGACTATCGCGTCCTCGCCGTGTCGAGCGGAGAAGCGGCATTGGTCCTGCTCCGCGAAGAAGACGTCGACCTGATGCTGCTGGACGTCCGGCTACCCGGAATCGGCGGGTTCGACGTGCTTCGGATCGTCAAGGAGAACTACAGTCTGGTCGAGTGCATCATGATCTCGGCGATCAGCGAGGTCGAGACGGCCGTGCAGGCGATGAAGCACGGGGCCTATCACTACATCACCAAGGACTTCGACTACGACGAGCTGCGCTCGCTCGTGCGCAACGCGTGCGAGCGCCAGGATCTGAACCGGCAGGTGATTACGCTCAGTGCCCAGGTCGCCGAGCAGGGGGAGCGGGAATTCCTGATCGGGCCCAGCCGGCAGATCCGCGACATCGTCGACCTGGTCCAGAAGGTCGCGAGATTGTCGGCCACCGTTCTGATCCTGGGGGAGAGCGGCACCGGCAAGGAGCTGCTCGCCCGATCCCTGCACCGGGAGTCGAAGAAGGGTGATGCTCCATTCATCGCCGTCAACCTGTCGGCTATCCCGCACGAACTGGTAGAGAGCACGCTGTTCGGTCACGAGCGCGGGGCCTTTACCGGCGCGCACAAGCAGCAGCTGGGGAAATTCGAGCTGGCCACGGGCGGAACGCTGTTTCTCGATGAGATCGGCGACCTCAGGTTCGATCTTCAGGCGAAGCTCCTGCGCGCGATCCAGGAAGGAGAGATCGAACGCGTCGGAGGATCCAAGCCGATCCGCACCGACTTCCGGCTGATCGTTGCGACCAACGTCGACCTGGAGAAGGCGGTGAAGGAAGGGCGCTTCCGCGAAGACCTGTACTACCGGGTGAATGTCATCCCGATCAGGATGCCGCCGCTGCGTGACCGGATCGAAGATCTGCCCGAGCTCGCCCGGCTGTTCGTCCACCGGTATCGCACGAAGTTCAGAAAGCCGGTGAAGGGCATCTCGGCATCAGCGTTGAAGATCCTCGCAACCTACTGGTGGCCCGGTAATATCCGCGAGCTGGAGAACCTGATCGAACGGCTGGTTGCGGTGACCGACAAGGAGTGGATCACCGACGAGGACCTGCCGCTCGAGTATCACTTCGCCAAGCTGGATTCGAATCCGCCCGGGGGAGAAACCCTGTTCCAGGAGGCGTGCGACACCTTCGAGCGGAACTTCATTCTGCGCGCGCTGGAGAAAGGTGACTGGAACGTCACCGCAACCGCGCGCTATCTGGGGCTTCCGCTGAGCACGCTCAAGCACAAGATGTCGCGACTGGATCTCCGCGACATCGCGCGGAAGCTGCGCGGCTGACGTCGGGGGCACACCTACGGCTAACCAATTGACCGGACCGGCCAATCAGTTGTCCAATTCTTCCCATTACTGCGCGAAATAGCCTACTTTCGCGCTGCTAAATAGTCCCAAAGAGTCCGTTCAAAAAACTCGTAAACATTGGGCGGCGATCGACAACCGCGAAACCGCTGGGACTCCAGCGACAAATCGCACATTCAGCGGAACATCCGTTGCACTCAAGCCCGATGCCGCGGAACCGGGTAAAGCGGCTCACCACACAACCGAACACCTTGATTCGAAGGAGCACGCATGCAGTCCTCCCAATTCAATGTACGTGTGCCTCTCAGCGGAACGTCGAGCGGCAACGACGTGTTCCTGATGAACACGTTCACGGATGCGCAGCTCGTTGTGTCGCACGACGTCGCCACCTTGCTGGATCGGCTGGAAGAATCCGATACGCGCACTCTCGATCCTGATCAGGCGGAAACATTGGCCACGCTGGCCGAGCATGGCTTCGTCGTCGCGAGCCGCGCCGAGGAGCGGGCGCGCCTCGATGCATTTTTCCATGACGTCCGGGAGGGCGAGGGTGAGCTTCGGGTCACGGTGCTCACGACGCTGCAGTGCAATTTCGCCTGTGACTACTGCTTCCAGGGGGATCACGGCGACTACAACAGGACCGCCGCAAAGATGACACTGGCCACAGCGGATCGCGTGGCCGGCTGGTGCGAAGCGCGAATGGACTCGCTCAGGGCCGAGCGGTTCGTGATCACGTTCTTCGGCGGGGAGCCGCTGCTCAATCTTCCAGTCATGTACTACCTGGCCGAACGCCTCTGGCGATCCTCACAGGAGCGTGGGCTGGAGATGATGATCAACGTCATCACCAACGGCCTGCTGCTGACCCCTGACGTCGTCGACCGGCTGCAGCCGTTCGGGTTGAACGGCTTCAAGATCACACTGGACGGGGATCGCGAGACGCACAACCGGATGCGTCCGCTGCGCGGCGGCCAGGGAACATTCGACAAGATCATCGCGAACATTAGGAGAATTGCGGGCCGCTGCCGGCTGTCGATTGGCGGCAACTTCGACGAATCCTCGGCGGCGTCCTATCCAGCGCTTCTCGAATTTCTGTCTTCACAGGAGTTCGCTCCGCACATCGGGCGCGTGGCCTTCAAGCCGGTCATCCGGGAGCAATCGGCCAAGGCGGCGGTGACAGCTGCGGGGTCCGCCAAGTTCATCGGTCTCTCGCCGGTGGATACGAGCGGCGGGTCATTGAACGGAACCTGCATGACGTCGGCGGGCTCGGGCGCATCGTCGGGCGCGTGTGACACCTGCCACTTCGCGGATGACCAGATGTCTTTTCTTCGTGACGAAACGAAGAAGCACGGGTTCGCGACCTCCGACGGCGTGCACATGGGACCGTGCGAAATCCACCGCAAGCATGCGTACACCATCGGTCCGGACGGGGACCTTTATGCGTGCCCGGGATTCACCGGCGAGCGGTCGCTCTCGACCGGACACATCGACGGCACGTCCAACGACCGCCGTTCCGCGGCGGCACGCAAGTTCGACCAACTCGCGGCCTGGCAGGCATGCGATCAGTGTGCCTTCATTCCGGTGTGCGCGGGCGGATGCACGGTTGCGGCGCACACCGAGCGCGGCGACATGAACGCACCCAGCTGTCACAAGAAGAGTTTCGAAGCCGGCGTCGCCTCAATGGCCGGCGACGCCGCCGCCAGCCTTATGGCACTGGCGAACTAGAGGCCGGTTCAAGGAGACGAGATGAAGAAGACTGCGACGAAAACCGGCGAGACCAAGAAGAACGGCACGCTGAAGCCATGGCTGGTTGATGTGGCGATCGAGCACCTCCGGTAATGACGCACCGGGCGTCGTCACGACCGCATTTCACAAACCCGTCAATGTTGGATTTGCAGGAGACAGTATGAAGATCACGATCATCAAGAAGGCCGAAGTGAAGAAGGTCCCGACCGCCATCTGCCCATGGATTATCGAGGACATGTCGCCGGGCAAGAAGTAAGCTACGAACTCACTGGTGGACCACCCCAGCCCAAGGAAGGCAACGACCCCGTCGAGAGGGGCAGGAGCGTGCGTGCTGCTGCTTCTCTCACTCGTCGCGACCGCTTGCCGGGCACCTGATCGCGGCGGCGGAGGGCCGGTGGAACTTCGTATCGGGTTGGGCACTGCCGTCTCCAATCGCGAGGCGGCACTTGAAGGAATCGGTGCGCTGCTGTTCTCCGAGTCGCTGCTGGTCCGCCAAACCGATGGCCGGACCGTTGCTGGGCTCGCCGCCTCCTGGAAGTGGGAAGATGGCGATCGAACCCTTCGCCTCGAGCTCAAACCAGGCGTCCGACTGCACGATCACTCGGAACTCACCTCGGACCTCGTGGTGGAGGTTCTGCAGAGCAACATCGATGCAGACGATCAGCAACCAGGGTTCGAGTATGTGACGGGTGTCAGAGCGGCGAGCGCACACACGGTTCTCATCAGTCTGTCGAAGCCTGATTTTTTTCTCCTGCCGGCGCTGACGGGGCTCAGAATAGTCAGCCCCTCCGCACCGGACGTGGCGACCGGTCCATTCAAAATCGTGAGCCGTTCGCCTGTATTCGAGGCAGTGCGCTTCGATCAGTATCACGGGGGCACTCCTGCAATAGAGCGGGTACGAGTGTTGACGTACGAGAGCCAGCGAGCCGCCTGGGCGGCTCTCCTCAGAGGCGAGGTCGACGCCCTGCAGGAGGTCAGCCGCGACACTGTGGAATTTGCGTCGCGCGCAACGAATGTCAGGACCTATTCGTCGATGCAGTCCTTCTATATTCCTCTCGTTCTGAATCACCGTCATCCGCTGCTCAAGAACGTCGAATTGCGCCGGGCTCTGAACGAGGCGATCGATCGTGAAGCGATTGTTACGTCCGGAATGCGCGGACATGGGCAGGTTGCGCAGGACCCGATCTGGCCGTTGCATTGGGCTTACAAGCTGCCGACGACCCCGCAGCACCACGATCGAGGGAGTGCCGAGCGCCGAATGGACGCGCTTGGACTACGGCCAACCGCAGGTTCCACACCTGGCGCCACCACCCCGCGCTTTTCGATTCGATGTCTATTCTTGACCGACGAACCGATGTACGAGCGCATTGCACTCATCATCCAGCGGCAACTCTTCGAAGTCGGAGTCAACCTGGTTCTCGAACCTGCAGATCTGCGAGAACTGCGAAAGCGCGCGAGCGCCGGAGATTTCGACACTCTCCTGGCCCGGGCAAACGCCGGCCGATCACTCGACTTTACCTATCGGTTCTGGCACTCCGGCGACTCCCGGAAGAGCGTGATGTGGAACACGGGCTACACCGGAGCGGACGAGCTGCTGGACCAGCTCCGAACGAGCACGACCGATGATCAGGCGCGAACCGCGATCGCGGAACTCGGCCGTCGATTTCGAGATCAGATGCCGGCAATCTTTCTCGCCTGGCCCCAGGTCACTCGGGCGATAGACAGCCGTTTCGTAGTCGGCGATGCGAACGAGCACGACCCATTCGCGAAGATCTGGGAATGGCGGCCGGCGGAGGCGGCGGTCCGGTGAAGATCACGTCCCGGCTGGTCCTGCTGATTGCGACGGCTGCTGTCGCGCCGCTGGTGGTGTTCGGGATGATCGCGGTCAGCTCACTGCGAGACGCGACCAAACAATCCGTCACCGCTGGAGACCTCGCAGTCGCTGCGCAGATCACGGAGCGGATCGAGGTCTATTTCGCGAACAACCAGCGCATCCTTCGATCGATCGCGGCACAGCTGCATGGGACGCAATTAGCCGCCTGGCAGCAGGAGCGCATTTTACGAAATCACGTCCTCGATTTTCCGGAGTTCCGGGAAATCTCCTTGTTCGACGCCAACCGATCCGTGATCGCCACCAGCCGGGCGGCGCCACCCGCACTCGCGCTCCCGCGACTCGCGGGTCTCGGTACGGCCGGCGTCTACATAGCCCCGGTCTCCACCGACAGCGACGGCCTGCCAACGACGACCATGGCATTCCCCGTGAGCGAAGCCACCGGGCAATGGATCGCGGCAGAGATCTCCCTCGAACAACTCTGGCGGACAGTCGACGGCATTCGGGTCGGCAGGTCCGGATTCGCCGTGCTCGTGGATGAAAGCGGCCGGGTGATCGCCCACGGTGGGACCGACGCAAAGAATCTCGTCGCCTCCGACGTCAACTCGACACCGGAACAGCGTCTGGCAACTGCGCTGCGCAGCGGCAGCGAACCTACCCGCGCCGGCCAGTTCCAGGGAACCGGCGGGAAAAACTACCTCGTGGTGGCGGCTCGCATGAGCGTTCCTGACTGGACGGTCATCGTCGAGCACCCGCAGGCAGAGGCCCTCGGGGTCGCACTCTCGTTCGAGCGGCAGCTCCTCGCCGCAATCTGCGTCGCGTTGCTGGTCACCGTCGGAGCGGGCTGGCTCTGGGGCCGTTCCTTCATCCGGCGCATCTTCGCGCTGACACGCGTTACTCGCGCGCTCGCCTCGGGCGACATGGAGGCACGCGTTCGCCTCCGCGGCAAGGACGAGATCCGGCAGCTCGGAGACTCCTTCAACTCCATGGCCGACCGGCTGGTGGAGCTGCAGGATGAAATCCGCAAGCAGGAGCGCCAGGTCATGTTCGGACGGATTGCCGCCGGGTTGGTCCACGACCTGTCGCACCCGATCCAGACGATCGGCAACAGCTGCAAGCTGATTCAGCGCATCTTCGACGATGCCGAGTACCGGGCGAACTTCCGGCAAACGGTGGAGAGGGAACTCGCCACAGTGAAGCGCGTACTCGAAGACTTGCGCAACATCGCCCGGCCGATACCACTCGAGCACTTCTCGATCGATGCGAGCGCCGCTCTGGCCGAAGCGGCCCAGACGATGGGGCCACTGGCGGAGACGGCCGGGCTGACGCTGCAGCTCGAACGCGCACGCGAACCCGCATTCATCGAAGGAGACCTCTTTGCGATCGGGCGCGTGCACCGCAACCTGATCCTCAACGCGATCCAGGCGACCGCCCCCGGCGGCCTGATCGTTGCTTCGACCGCAGTGGTCGGCGACCGGGTTCAAATGCGGATCACCGACACCGGGTGCGGTATTCCGGCCGATCGCATCGGCGCGATCTTCGACGATTTCGTGACCACCAAACGCCGGGGCCTCGGTCTCGGTCTTGCGATCTCGAAAAAAATCGTGGAGCAGCTCGGCGGACGCATCAGCGTCACGAGTGAAGTGGGCAAAGGGACGGCGTTCGTGCTGGATTTTCCGCGGGCAGTTGCGCCACGTGCGGCGCAGATCGCCGGGTGAAGGGCAAACTCATGTTTCGCAAGCTTGTGAAAACGGGACAGATAGAGGTGGATGGCCGGACGTATGCGATGCGGTTCTTCGAGCAGCGCACCGGCAGAGGCGCGCGACGGTTCAGCTGCGAAGTACTGTTAGGCGCCTTCGACCGCATCATCATCGACGACGATTCGATGAGCAGCCTCGAGATGCGAGTCGAGTGCCTGGCGCCGGCGACGGTCTACAGCCGCCTGCTCGCGGCTGCCTCATAGAGCAACAGCCACAGTCTTCACTCACGAAGAGAACGAGTGCTCGTTCCTCCGTGGTGACGACGGTGGCTGTTACGTGCGGCGCCGCGGCGCCGCCGAACGGCGGGCTACTTCTTCGGGAGGACGGCGTCTTTCAACTGCTTGGCGATCCGTGCCTTGACCACCGTCTTGGCGGCGATCTTGATCTGCTCACCGGTGGCGGGATTGCGGCCCATGCGCGCCTTCCGCTTCTGCACGACCAGCTTGACCATCCCGGGAATCGTGAACTCACCCGAGCGCTTCAGCTCCTTCTCCGCCAGTGTGTTCAATTCATCGAAAAATTCTCGCGCCTGCGTCCGCTTCTGTTCGAAGCGATCAGCGAAGTGCGAAAACAATTCAGACTTGCCCATTCTGCGGGCCTCTGCCATCGGCTATTCCCCTTGCTAGGGCGCGCTCATCATGTGCCGCAGATTGCCGCGCGCGCGTGCAGCAGCAGCGGAGAATTTAAAGAAAGCAGCCGGTATCCTAGCGCGCTGAGTTTTCTGGTGTCAATGACGCAGTCCCGGAAAACATCGCAAAAACGGCCCGAATGCTACAATTTTCTGACATGGAGCCATCCTCGCTCGAGACCTTCCCGAACCCTCGGCCCGGACGCGACTACGAGATCGAGATCAGGTGCCCGGAGTTCACGTCGGTGTGTCCCAAGACGGGACTGCCGGACTTCGGCGAGATCCTGATCTCCTACGTCCCCGACCAGACCTGCATCGAGCTGAAGGCGCTCAAGTACTACATCGTCGGCTTCCGGGACAAAGGGATCTTCTACGAGGCGGTCACCAACCAGATCCTCGACGACCTCGTTGCCGCCTGCAAGCCCAGGCGGATGACCGTGGTAGGGGACTTTTCGGTGCGCGGCGGCATCTCGACCGCGGTTACGGCGACGTATGACAAAGACGCTGACTCAGGAGCCAAGAGCGAGCTAGGAGCTAGGAGTTAGGAGCTAGAGTGCGCATCCCGATCGAGGCTGAGCTCGATCTGCACGCCTTCGAACCGCGCGATGTAGCGTCGGTCGTCGAGGAATACGTCAACGAAGCGCACGCATTCGGCCTTCGAGAGGTGCGTCTGATTCATGGACGCGGGAAAGGTGTTCAGCGCGGCATCGTGCAGCAGGCGCTCGAACGGCATCCGCTGGTAGACAGCTTCTTCGACGATGAGCGCTCGCACCTGGGGGCTACTATGGCGGTCCTACGCAGCTAACTCCAAAACCCCAAACCCCAAACTCCAAACTGCAAACTGCAAACTGCCAGGCCTTCAACTACCAATCCCCAACTCCCAAACTTAACGGCACTTATCGCGGGCTGGTCACGGGTTCGGGAAGCATCGAGCGCGGGCGAGGGTCGTGGGCGCCGCGACAGGGCTCGGCGGCAGGCCGGGACGTGTGAAGATGACGGATCTTTCGCCTTCATACAGCACACCCCAGCCGCTCTCTTTGAGCCGGCGTGCGGCCGGCAGCGCCGACGGGATCCAGACGTAATCCGCGGCGAGGTCGCGGGCGAGATCGGCACCCCCTGGTGCGTCGAAAAAGAATCTGAGATGGCGGTTCTGCAGAGACGCGGAGTACACGGTTTCCCGGCGTCCATCGATTGAGACGCGCATCGAGGGCGCCAGATGCCAGATCGCATACTGGCCCCAATCGAACCACACCAGCAGCCGGTTACCACCGTGCTGATTCCTCAGCGCGGCAAGGGCCCCCGGCTCGGGGGCGTTGCGGGAATCGATGCGAATGCACGACGCATTGACGAAGATGGCCAGCAGCCCGCCGATCACCATGACCGAGCTGATGACGAGGCCTGCGACCCGAGCTCCTCCTGCCGGTACCTCCTCCGTGCGGGTGGTCCTGGTCCGGGCCGCTCCCAGCAGGGCGGCACCAAACAACATTGCTGTCGACAGAGCAAAGAACCCGAGCAGCCGGTTCACGAAAAACGATCCGATCGCGAGTGCAGACACGGTGAGAACCCGAGTCAATTGCAACGACGACCGGCCGCGGAAAAAGGCCAGCGCCGCCAGCGTCGCGGTCAGGATCCAGATGATCCAGACGCTGGGATCCATTGCGTAAACGGGCTGCCATTCGCCGATATCTGCTCGGTCGAAACCGACCGTCTCCCAGAGAAAACGCCAGAGACCCACCCCATAGGGGTTCACCAGAGTTGCTGTCAGCGAGGCCGCGCCAACCGCCAGCAGCAGACCGAAGATTCGGCCGCGGTCACCCGGGCTCGCCGCGACGAACGATGCCATTGCCCACAGCACCAGCACGCCGCCACCGACGATCCAGCCACCGTGAAAATTGGCCCACACGGCGAACAACACCGGTACGCCCAGCAGCCATCGTCGCCTGGTTGCGTCCGCGGAAGACATCAGACACGTCAGCAGCAGCGCAAAGAAGAGCAGAGAGAAGATCTGCGGTCTGATGTGGTGCGCCTGCTGGACCGTCGTAACCACCGCCAGCGCACCCACCCAGTCACGGCGCCGCCCCGACAGAATGCCGTCGAGATGAAGGGCCCGGTTGAGCAGCAACAGTGCTGCGCCAATCACCATCAGCTTGAGTACAACCAGCCCGGCGCCTCCCGCCGCGGTGAACGCAACGCCGGACAGCAGTTCGGCGGCCCATTCGTGATTGACCCACTGACGATCGCTCGTAAACGAATACGGGTCGGCAGTCTGCAGGGCCCCGTCCCTGAGAACGTCCAGCCCGAAGCGAACGTGCCCCCAAAGGTCCGGGTCAGTCCGGGTAAACGCCACCACGGCCAGGAGAACGCTCCACAGCCCGGCACGCAAGGCTGTTTCAACAGCAACCGGCGGCGTGTTCGAACGCGAGGACATCCGAGGTTTCGAAGTTGAAGTGGAGGTTGGACGTTGGGAGTTGGGAATTAGAGTCTTTGGAAATTGGGAGTGGAAGTTGGGAGTTTTAGAAAATCCCCGGCGCAACCCGCCAGCGGACACGATCGCGGTACGCGCGGTACTGCGGGTCGAGTACCAGCGTGCGCTCCTCGCACGCCGCTCGGGCGAGCAACGCTCCGTCCGCGACAAGCAACGCAGCGACGTTCCACAGGGTCGGGCTGGCCGCCAGGAATGCCAGGTGCGTGATTACGTACCCCAGGTAGATCGGATGCCGCACCACGTTGTAGAGACCGGTTGACACGATCCCCCGATTCGCCGGGAGCAATGCGAAGCTCCGGCCGAGCGTCATTTTCGCGGCGATGACGATGCAGAGGCCGGCGCAGGAGATTGCGACGGTGGCCGGTTCAGGCAACAAGGCAGCTGTGGCGCCGGGCACCAGCAGCGGAGGCCCCAGGGTCGAGAGCATCGTCAGCGTGCGCGCGCGGACGCTGCGGTCGACGGTGGATGCGGCGCGCCGGAAGACCGTCAGTACGACCACCAGTGTTTCGCTGAAAAGCAGGAACAACCCGGTGACGTGGCCGGTCTGGAAAAAATCCTGCGCAAAGCGCACTGCCATCAGCGAAAACAGGACGATGATCGATGCGCGCGCCGCAAGGTCCGTGAGCTGCCGGGTCTGCACCGTGTAATCGACCGTCTCGGTCGGTGAAAAAGGCAGCTCTACGCGGACGGTTTTCATGCCTTTGCTCCCTGCGACTCCGACTCTTCGAGGAAATAACTGCCGCAGGCCGCATCCAGCAGTTCACGGGTGATCACGAGCTCGCGCTTCTGATATCGGCAGATGTCGACCACTTGTTCAACCAGGTCACGCGGATGGCAGGCTCGCATCTGCAGCTTGCGCGGCTGGTAGTAGCGGCGATCCAGGTACTGAACCATGACCGGGTCGAACGGCAGCCCCCGCTTCCGGCAGTTCAACTCGAAGATCTGGCAGTACTCGTCCATGGTGGGGTTCTTCGCCAGTACCTTGTACGGGATGCGGCGAAGGAAGGCTTCATCCGCGAGCGACTCCGGCTTCAGGTTGGTCGCGAACACGATGAACACGTTGAACGGCACCTCGAACTTGCGTCCGGTGTGCAGGGTCAGGAAGTCGACGCGGCTTTCGAGCGGCACGATCCATCGGTTCAGCAGGTCCCTCGGCGGGATGCGCTGGCGCCCGAAGTCGTCGACGACGAAGACTCCGCCGATCGCCTTCATCTGGATCGGCGCTTCGTAGAATTTGGCGATCGGGTTGAACGTGAGGTCGAGCATCTCGAGCGTCAGTTCCCCTCCGACCACCACGACCGGACGGCGGATCCGTTCCCATCGTTGATCGAGCACCGCTGCGGAAATGACGCTGGTCCCCTGGTCCGTCGGCGCGGACCGCTGGTGATTGACCGGGTCGAACATGGTGATCACCTGGCCGTCCACGTCGATTGCGTGCGGAATGAACATGTCCGTGCCGAGCGCCCGGCCGATGCCCTGCGCGACCACGGTCTTGCCGTTTCCCGGCGCGCCATAGAGAAACAGTGACTTGCCCGAGTTCACCGCGGGGCCGATCTGGTCGAACATCCCCTTATTGACGATGAGATCGCTGAATCCACCGGCCAGATCGTCGCGGTCGAGCGGTACCCGCGCGGCCATGCAGGCACGCACGTACGCGTTGTATTGCGCGAGCGGCACGGGCGCGGGCCCGACGTAGCGGCACACGTCGAGATACTGCTGGCCGCGTTCGCGACCGAGGTCGGTCAGGATGTATCGATAGCCGGCGCTGCCGACGCCGCTCGTTCCCCGTACTTCGACCAGCTTCTCCACCCGGGCGTGCTGGATCAGGGCCTCGAGCAATGAATAAGGCAGCCGCATCCGTTCCGCCAGGGCGCTGCCGGTGGCCTCTCCGCCGAGCAGGGTCTTGAGCAGCAGCTGCGCCAGGATGTCGGGATGCAGCCCCGACTCTTCGATAGTGGCAGGCGGTGGCGGTGGCGTCGGCTGAGCCGCGACCCTGGCCGGAGCTTCGATGAGTATTGTCGTCATGCGGCAGTCTCGAGATGCTTGCAGCGCGGTGCGCGACCCTGGTGAACGGAGAATTCGATGCGGTGCCCGAGCGCGGTACCGGTCCGATCGAGCCAGCCGGCCGGCAGTTCGAGAACGCCCGCCGTGCCCTTGCGCGGCAGCCTCACTCGCCACGGCTTGAGGTTCGACACCAGGTCCACGATCACGCCGCTCTCGTTGAGCGCAATCAGGTCGATGGCAAAGCGCATTTGAAAGGTGTGAACGCCCCTGCAGGGCAGAATCCACAGCGCCTCGCCCTCAGAGAGCGACGTATGCTTCAGCAGCCCCGTCCGACGGGCCGCGCGCGTCGCGGCTACTGAGACATGGTCGGCGATCACCGACCCCGTATCGAGATTCCTGGCGACAAGCGGCATCGGATACCTACTTCTTCATGTTGTCGATCATCGGGAACAGGACGGTCACGAACTTGATTGCCGCCGGTCCGATGGTCACGACCCAGATGGACGGGAAGATGCAGAGCACGAGCGGGAACACCATCTTCACGCCGGTCTTCGCCGCCGCTTCCTCGGCCCGCTGGCGGCGCTTGGTTCGCAGCGAGTCCGAGTAGACCCGCAGTGACTGCGCCACGCTGGTCCCGAACTTGTCGGTCTGGATCAGCATCGTGACGAGCGCACTCAGGTCATCGACTCCGGTGCGGTCGGCGAGGTTGCGCAGCGCTTCCGCACGGGCCTTGCCGGCACGCAGTTCAAGGTTGATCAGCTTCAATTCTTCGGAGAGCTCGGGGTAGGCGAACGCGAGCTCCGAGCCGACCCGCGAGAGTGCCTGGTCCAGGCCAAGGCCTGCTTCGACGCTGACGACCAGCAGGTCGAGAGCGTCCGCGAGTGACAGGCGGATGCGATGCGAACGACGCTTGGCCAGGCGGGCGAGGATCATCCCCGGCGCGATGTATCCCAGGCCGAGACCGCCGAGCGCCATCATCGTGTTGGGACGCGCCAGGAAGTTGCTGGACAGAAAGAGGAACAGGAGCACCGCGAACAGCACGCGGATGCCGAAGAAGATCGTGATCGCCTCGTCTCGACGATACCCGGCCTGAACGAGGCGGAGCCGCAGCGAGCCCAGCTCCTTGGGCGATCGCGGCACCTTCTCGCCGATCCGCTTCATTACGTTCATCATCCGCTGGCTGCGCGGCTGAGCGGGTTCGGCCTGCGTAGCGGTGGTGAGTTCCTGCAGCCGGCGGTCGATCGCCATCGTGCGGCGGGGCATCAGGAGCAGCGCAGCGGCGCCGACCATGGCGGTACCGAAGACAAACGCGAGAACTGGCAGAAGCATCGGCACGCTACACCTCGATCTTGACGATCTGCTTGATCCAGAGGAACCCGCACGTCTGCATGAAAATCGCGGCCATCAGCATCATCTGGCCGAGACGTTCGCGAAACAGCGTGTTCATGTGCTCCGGGTTGATGAACGACAACGCGACCGACAGGACGGCGGGCAACGCCAGCAGCACGTAGCCGGTCAGCCGTCCGTGCGCGGTGTAGACACGCACCTGTCGCAGGATCTTGAACCGCTCGCGGACCACGTGGGCGAGGTTCTCGAGGATCTCCGACAGGTTGCCGCCGGTCTCGCGCTGGATCAGTACCGCGGTGGCAAAAAATCGGACGTCGAGCACCGGGATCCGAACGGTCAGGTTTTCGAGCGCGTCCTTGAGCGGTAAGCCGAAGTTCTGCTCATCAAAGGTCTTGCGGAATTCGGGTCCGACCGGGTCCTGCAGTTCGTCGGCGGCCATCTTCAGTCCGGTCGCGAATGCGTGGCCGGCCTGCAGCGCGCGCGAAATCAGGTCGAGCGCCTCCGGGAACTGCTCCTCGAATTTCCTCAGTCGACGTGTCCGCTTCACCCGCAGGACAACGAATGGAACTGCGAACCCGAGCGCGAATCCAGCAATCATCGACCAGGGCGCACGAGTCGCGACCGCAGCACCGAGCGCACCGATGACGCCGCTGCCGGCTGCCATCAGCAGCACGCCGCTGAGGCTCGACTTGGTGCCCGCCTGTTCGACCCATGTCGCCAGCGATGCTCCACGCGCAGTGTTGCCGAACGCCCGGTCGATTCCCGGGATCGGCCCCTCGTTGCGGGTCTTGACGATGACGTGGGCCTTCTCTTCCTTCTGCTGGTCGCCGAACGTGATCTCCCGCAGGCGCTCGTCGAGCTTGCGCTGCATCATCATCGCCGGCACGCGGGAGGCGAAGTGTGAAAAGCCGACGGCGATAGCTGCACCGACGACAAACGCCAGGATGACGAGAACGGCGATCATCACCGCACCTCCGTAATGCCTTCGAACATGTCCGGCGGAAGGTGGATCCCGGACGCCTTCAGGCGCTCGCATGCCTTCGGGCGGATGCCGGTGGCGCGGAAGCGGCCGATGACCTTGCCGTCCTGGGTGACGCCCAGCTTCTCGAACGCGAAGATGTCCTGCATGGTGATGACATCCCCTTCCATGCCGGTGATCTCCGATATCGCCGTCACTTTACGGGTGCCGTCACTCATACGCGACTGCTGGATCACGATCTGGATGGCTGCCGCGATCTGCTGCCGCATCGCCTTCTCCGGCAGGTTGGTCGCTCCCATCGCGATCATCGTTTCGATACGGCTCAGCGAATCGCGCGGGGTATTCGCGTGGACGGTCGTCAGCGACCCGTCGTGACCGGTATTCATCGCCTGGAGCATGTCCAGCGCCTCTTCGCCGCGGGTCTCGCCGACGACGATGCGATCCGGACGCATACGGAGGGCGTTGACCAGCAGCTGGCGCTGGCGGATGGCTCCCTTGCCTTCGACGTTCGGCGGGCGCGTTTCCAGCCGGGCGACGTGTTCCTGGTGCAACTGCAATTCGGCCGCGTCTTCGATCGTGACGATGCGCTCGCGTTCGGAGATGAATCCCGACAGCACGTTGAGCAGTGTCGTCTTTCCCGCGCCGGTGCCGCCGCTGATCAGCATGTTCAGTCGCGCCCGGACGCAGTGCTCGAGAAAGTCGAGCATCGGCTTGGTCATCGACCGGATCGCAACCAGGTCATCGGCCTTCAGGCGATCGGTCGGAAAACGACGGATCGAGAGCAGCGGACCGTCGACCGCGAGCGGCGGAATGATCGCGTTGACACGCGAGCCGTCGGCAAGGCGCGCGTCCACCATCGGCGAACTGTCATCGACCCGGCGGCCGACGCCGCTGACGATACGATCGATCACCCGCATCAGGTGCTTGTCGTCCTGGAACGTTGTCGGCAGCCGTTCGAGCTTGCCGCTCCGCTCGACGTACACGTGCTTGTAGGTGTTGACGAGAATGTCGCTGACACCCGGGTCCCGCAGCAGCGGCTCCAGTGGTCCGAGGCCGAAGACCTCATCGATGACGTCGCCGAGGATGGCTTCCCGCTCGGTCATGCTGAGCGGCATGCTCTCTTCGCTGAGCAGCTCGAACAGCAGCGTCCGGATCTCGGCTTCGGCACGTGAGCGTTCCGCCGAGGCGAGAGCTTCGAGGTTCAGCCGGTTGAGCAGCTTGCGATGGACGTTGGCCTTCAACTCCAGGTACTGCGGGCGCGGCGCTTCGAAGCGACCGGCGGCGGCCGGCCGGGCACCGGGGGGTGGTGGCGTCGGCGTGAGGTTCAGAATTGTGCTCATCTAAGGGGTCCTGGTCTAGAGCAATCCGAGAAACGGGCGACGACGCTCCGGTACGGGTACCGCTTCGTCCTGGCCGAGGAGTTGACGGGTGAAGCTGCCGAATTGCGCGGAGATCTCCGAGTGGTTCGTCAGCGTCAGCGGAACGCCGGAGTTGAGTGCCGTCGACACCGTCCGGTAGTCACTCGCGAACGAGTGATGGATGCTGTAACCAAGCGCGGTCTCGATCTGCTTGGGGGCGATCAGATGCTGATCAGAGGTGCGATTGAGCAGCACCTTGACCCGCTCGCTGCCGGCACCGAGCTGGCGGACCCGGTCGACCAGCCGCTGTGCATTGCGGATGCAGGGGACGTCGGGGTTGGCGACCAGGAAAACCGTGTCGGCCGCATACAGCGCGGCGATCGCACACGAGTTGATCATGTTGCCGGCGTCGATCACGATGAAGTCGTAGATCTTCCCGAGCACCCGCAGCAGCTCCTCGATCGCACCGGCGTCATTGGAGTTCGGCCGGTCGAATTGCTCGGAGCCGGCCAGGATGTCGAGGCCCGACTTGTGGCGCGACATCAGCTCGCGGAGGAACTCGCGATCGAGCCGGTGAAGGTTCTCGACCGCGTCGAGTACGGTGTAGCGCGGTCTCACGCCCAGGAATAACGCGACCTCCCCAAGGCAGGGTTTCAGGTCGAGGATTGCGGTCGGCCGTTTGGTCAGACGCGCCAGCTCCACCGCGCAGTTCACCGCGACGGTGGTAGTCCCGGCTCCCCCCTTGGCTCCCAGGAACACGTGGGTGACACACGGCGGCCGCGCGCCGGCTGTCGCCGCATCGCGGCGCGCCGCCGTCCGGCGAACGGCCCCCTGGAAGGATTCCTCGGTCGCCTGCGACCCGCTCGATCCGTTCCACGGGAAGAACTCGTTGGCGCCGGCGCGCATCGCCTGGAGGATCAGCTCTGGATCCGCCACAGCCGCGACGGCGAAGATCGCCACCGCCGGGTGAGCAGCGCGCAAGCGCTCGATCGTCGCCATCCCCGACGACGCGTCCGAGCGGATGTCGACGACGTACACGTCCGACTCTGCGGTGTCGTCGATCCGACGATCCTCGACGATCCCTACCGGTACCCCGCAGGCGCGCAGCATCCGGGAGACGTGCCGCTTGCATTCTTCATCGTGACTGACAATCGAAACCGCAAGTTGAGCCATAACACCGCCACCAGTTGTCGAATCAGCATCAGCCGGTCAGCCGAAGGCTGACAGCTCCGTCACTGCACCAGACGAATCGACTTCGGAAACACGCCTGCGGCCGTCGGTGAGTTCTTGTCCCGGATACCCTGAATCGGAACGATCCGGCCATTGAGCCCGTTGCCCTGTGTGCTCTCGAGGAAGAACCCGATCCAGTTGGCCACCACGAGGTCGGCGTCGCGACCGTTGCGCTTGCCGCTGTCGTAGACGATCGGGTCGTAGAGCGGAATCGGGAAAGTGCGCGGGCTATGGGAAAACGCGCTGCCTTTCACCGTGTTGGTTGAGGTGTCCCAATACGCCGACGGGTCCTTCGCGATCAGCTGGTTGGCGCCGTCGATTGTCGGACCGGCCATTGCACCCGGCTCCTGGATCAGCGGGTCTCCCCAGTGCATGATCGAGGTATTGCAGTTGGCGATGTTCCAGTTGTAGTCGGCGCCGCCGGTGCCGGCCATGCCGCCGATCGCCAGCGAGTAGTAGAAGCTGACGGTGATATTCGAACCGGTCGCCGCGCGGATGACGAGCAGCTGCCCGCGGTTCGCTTCCTGGTTGTAGCCGGTGTAACCCGGCGAAGTGGCAGGAATGTAAATATCCGGATTGGCGAGCGGCACACCCTTGTTGTTGAACGCGTCGTAGGTGTCGTCGGCGTCCCACGGCGGCGTCTGCTTCTCGATCCATTTGTCCGGGATCGTGAACGGCTTTACGCAGGTCATCGCATTCGCCGGCGAGGCCTCGGCAGTCGCCGTCGCGACGATGTCGACGGTCTTCGTGCCGAAGAACTTTGCGATCAGCGTCGAAACAGGATTG
>Ga0126305_10000346_pt1 | contig 20369 bp, 19 predicted proteins | sample Plot26_FD_92536 | JGI IMG/M metagenome (GOLD analysis project Ga0126305, IMG submission 92536) | Serpentine soil microbial communities from UC McLaughlin Reserve, CA, USA - Plot26 | ecosystem: Environmental > Terrestrial > Soil > Grasslands | place: USA: UC McLaughlin Reserve, Lake County... | reverse complement strand
GATCCCCGGCCTGATCAACCTCGACTTCGCCGACGTGCGGACGATCATGCGCGACGCCGGCTCCGCCCTGATGGGCGTCGGCTCGGCCTCGGGTGAGGCCCGCGCCCTCGATGCCGCCAAGGCGGCGATCACCTCGCCGCTGATCGAGGAGTCGATCAAAGGTGCGACCGGGATGCTGCTGAACATCACCGGCCCCGAGGACCTCGGCCTCTTCGAGGTCAACGAGGCCGCCCAGTTGGTCCAGGCTGAGGCCGACGACAACGCCAACATCATCTTCGGCTCCGTCGTCGACCAGTCGATGAAAGACGAGGTCCGGGTCACGGTCATTGCTACCGGCTTCGAGGGGTTCGAGCTTTTGGCTCGGTCTCCTCAGCGGGTTCGGCGACGCTATGAGAGCCGGCCGCGGGTTTCTGCTGAGGACACGGATATTCGGAAACTTCGGGTTTCGGATGACGACATCGACGTGCCTGGGTTTCTTAAAGAGTAGGTCGGGGCCCGCACGAATAGGCTTTGGGATTCGTGACTGACTCTCGGCGTACTCCTCTCTTCCAGCAGCATCAGGAGCTCGGGGCGAAGATCGTTCCCTTTGCCGGATGGGAGATGCCCGTTACCTATGAGGGGATTCGGGAGGAGCATTCTGCGGTGCGGCGGCATGTGGGGATGTTCGACGTGTCGCATATGGGGGAGGTGGAGGTTGAGGGGCACGGTGCGCTTGCCTTTTTGCAGCGGGTGCTCTCTCACGACGTCGCCAAGATTGAGATTGGCGGGGCTCAGTACTCGTGTCTTTGCCAGGAGGACGGTGGGGTGCTGGACGACCTCTTCGTCTACCGGCTGGGTGGCGATCGCTTCCTGATCGTCACCAATGCCGCCAACCACGAGTCCGATCTCGCCTGGCTCGGCCGCCAGAGCCGCGGGTTCGACGTCATCGTCCGCGACGTCGCCGAGCGTTACGCGATGCTCGCGGTGCAGGGCCCGCACGCGCGGGCGGTGCTCGGCTCGGCGCTCGGGATCGAGCTGCCGCCGCGCTTCCGCGTCTCCCACGTTCGCGTCGGCCGCCGCCCGGCGCTTGCCTGCGGCACCGGCTATACCGGCGAGGACGGGGTTGAGCTGCTGATCGACCCTGAGGTCGCGGCGCCGATCTGGGCCGAGTTGCTCGACGCCGGCGTCGTCCCCTGCGGCCTCGGCGCTCGCGACACCCTGCGGCTCGAGGTCTGCTTCCCGCTGCACGGAAACGAGTTGACGCCCGAGCGCAACCCGATCGAAGCCGGCCTTGGCTGGTGCTGCAAGGAGGCGACGGGGTTCATCGGCTCGGAGGCGATTGCCCGCGCCCGCGCCGAGGGGACGGCGGAGACGCTCATCGCCTTCAAGATCGAGGACAAAGGGATCCCGCGCGAAGGCAATCCGATCCTCCGGGGCGACGAGCAGGTCGGTGTCGTCACCAGCGGCACCTTCTCGCCCTCGCTCGAGGTCGGGGCCGGGATGGCCTATGTGAGCTCGGACCTTGCGGAGGCCGGGACCGAGATCGAGATCGACGTGCGCGGCAAGCGCCGCCTCGCCCGGATAGCTTCCAAGCCCCTCTACGCGAAAAGGAGCTGAGTTGGCCGACGCCACCTACCCCGAGGACCTGCGCTACCACGAGGAACATGATTGGGCCCGGATCGAGGGCGATCAGGCGACGATGGGAATCACCTGGTACGCCCAGGACTCGCTCGGCGAGGTCGTCTTCTTCGATCCGCCCGAGGTCGGGGCGACGGTCCAGAAAGACTCCTCCTACGCCGAGGTCGAGTCGGTAAAGGCGGTCTCCGACGTGATCGCGCCGCTGTCCGGCGAGATCCTCGAGGTCAACGACGTCCTGCAGGACAGTCCCGAGAAGGTCAACGAGGACCCCTACGGCGAGGGCTGGCTGGTCAAGGTCCGGCTCACCGCGCCTGAGGAGGCGGAGACGCTCCTAGGCGTCCAGGAATACCGCAAGATGCTGGACCGCTAGGCCGCAAGCCCGCCCTCCTCGTCCCCTAGCCTTAGCCGGGTGACTCGCTACACCTCCGCCACCCCCGATGACCGGCGGGAGATGCTGGATGCGATCGGCGTCTCCTCGGTCGACCAGCTCTTCGAGCAGATCCCCGAGCCGCTGCGCCTCGGTCGGCCGCTGGCGCTCCCCGACGGGATGCCCGAGGCCGAGGTCTACGAGCGCCTGGCCGCGCTGGCGGGGCGCAACGCCGACGCCGAAGAGCAGGTCAGCTTCCTCGGGGCGGGGATGTACGACCACTACGTTCCGGCGATCGTCGAAGCGATCACCTCGCGCAGCGAGTTCCTGACGCCCTACACGCCCTACCAGCCGGAGATCTCCCAGGGCGGGCTGCAGGTGATGTTCGAGTTCCAGACCGCGATGTCGGAGCTGACCGCGCTGCCGGTCTCCAGCGCCGGCCTCTACGAGGGCCCCTCTTCAGTCGCCTCCGCCGGCTATCTGGCGATGGCCGCGACGAAACGGCGCAAGTTCGTCGTCTCCCGCGGCGTCCACCCGCACAGCCGCGAGACCCTCCGCACCTACTCGGTGGGCTACGGCGCCGAGGTGGTCGAGGTCGGGCTCGAGGACGGGCTTACCGACGCCGCGGCGCTGGCCGAGGCGGTCGACGGCGAGACCGCCGCCGTCTTCCTCCAGAGCCCGAACTTCCTCGGCGCCGTCGAGGATGTCGAGGCGCTCGGGGCGGCGGCGAAGGAGCACGACGCGTTGCTCGTCGTCGCCTGCGACCCGATGACGCTCGGGATCCTCAAGCCGCCGGGAGAGTGCGGCGCCGACATCGCCCTCGGCGAGGGCCAGCCGCTGGGCAACCGTCTGGATTTCGGGGGCCCATCCTTTGGCTTCTTCTGCGCGACCGAGGCGCAGATCCGTCGCATGCCGGGGCGGATAGCCGGCGAAACCGAGGACGTCGACGGCCGCCGAGGCTTCGTCCTGGCGCTGCAGACGCGCGAGCAGCACATCCGCCGCGAGAAAGCGACCAACAACATCTGCACCGCCCAGGCGCTGAACGCGCTGAGCGCGATGATCCACCTCGCCTGGCTCGGCCGCGAGGGCTTCCGCGAGCTCGGTGAGCTGCTGGTCCAGCGGACCGCGTATGCGCGCGAGCGGCTGGCGGCGGTGAGCGGGGTCGAGCTACTGCACGAGGCGCCTGTCGCACGCGAGTTCGCGGTGCAGCTGGAGGCGCCGGTCGACAAGGTCCTCGATCGTGTCGCCGAGCGCGGCATCGCCGGCGGCTACCCGCTCGGCCGCGAGTACCCCGAGTACGAGGACGGCTTGCTGATCGCGATCACCGAGCGGCGGACGAAGGCCCAGATCGACGAGCTCGCCGAGGCGCTCGGCGCTGCCATAGGCGCAGAGCGTGGTTCCTTAGTCGGCTCTGGCACGACTAAGGAACCACAAGTCGGGGGGGCTGCCTGATGGCGCTGACCGAGACGCCGATGCAGGCCGAACGCGCCCGGACGATCTACGAGAAGTCGAAGCGCGGTCGCCGCGCCGCCGCCTTGCCGGCGGCCGAAGTGCCTGAGAAGCCGCTCGGCGAGCTGATCCCCGAGAACCTGCTGCGGGCCGAGCCGCCGCGGCTGCCGGAGATCGCCGAGCCGGAGATCGTCCGCCACTACAACCGCCTATCGCGCCGTAACTTCGACCTCGATTCTGGCTTCTACCCGCTCGGCTCCTGCACGATGAAGCACAACCCGCGCCTCAACGAGCGGGTCGCGGCGCTGCCAGGACACGCCCGCCTGCACCCGGCGCAGGACCCGCGCCGCGCCCAGGGGGCGTTGGAGCTGATGTGGCTGCTGCAGGAGAGCCTCAGCGAGATCTGCGGCTTGCCCCACGTCAGCCTCCAGCCCAGCGCCGGCTCCCACGGCGAGCTTGCCGGCCTGCTGTTGACCCGCGCCTACCACGCCGATCGAGGCGAAGAGCGCACCAAGGTGCTGGCGCCGGACACCTCCCACGGGACTAACCCTGCCTCGGTGACGATGGCCGGCTACGAGGTGGTCAAAGTCGCCACCGACGAGGTCGGTGGGGTCGAGATGAGCGACCTGCGGGCGAAGCTGGCCGAGAACGAGGGCGAGGTCGCCTGCCTGATGCTGACCAACCCGAACACGCTCGGCGTCTTCGACGAAAACATCGCCGAGATCGCCTCCCTGATCCACGAGGCGGGCGGGACGCTCTACTACGACGGCGCCAACCTCAACGCGGTGATGGGGAAATCGCGCCCGGGCGACATGGGCTTCGACATCGTCCACGTCAACCTCCACAAGTCCTTCAGCCAGCCGCATGGCGGCGGCGGTCCTGGGGCCGGCCCGATAGCGGTCTCCGACCGCATCGAGCCCTTCCTGCCGCGGCCGCAGGTCGTCCGCCGCGAGGGCTCCAACGGCCACGCACCCGGCTTCGACCTCGACTTCGAGCGACCGAAGTCGATCGGCCGCCTGCGCGGCTTCCAGGGCAACTTCGGCGTCTTCGTCCGCTCCTACGCCTACATCCTCAGCCTCGGCGGCGACGGTCTCGCAGAGGCCTCGGAGACCGCGGTGCTGAACGCCAACTACCTGAAGGCGCGCCTCGCCGAGGGTCGCGCCGGCGAGCGCCTGCCGATCGCCTTCGATCGCCATTGCATGCACGAGTTCGTCCTCTCCGGCAAGCCGATGAAGCGCGATCTCGGCCTCGCCACCCTCGACCTGGCCAAGCGCCTGCTCGACTTCGGCTTCCACCCGCCGACCGTCTACTTCCCGCTCCTCGTCGAGGAGGCGCTGATGATCGAGCCGACCGAGACCGAGGCCAAGGAGAGCCTCGACGCCTTCGCCGAGGCGATCGAGAAGATCCTCGCCGAGGCAGAGACCGACCCGGAGCTGGCGAAGAACGCCCCCTACACGACCCCGGTCCGCCGCCTCGACGAGGTCAAGGCGACGCGGCAGCCGGTCGTGCGCCAGCAGTTTTAGCCGCCCCGGACGCGAAGCGGAGGAGCGGCGACTTAGATCTGCGGCAGCTGCTGTTCGAGCTCCAAGACCGGGGCGAAGAGGTCGCCGCGCTCCTCGATCCGCTCCAGCACGTCGCTCGCCTCGAAGACGAGCTTCGAGCCGTCGCCTGACTCCGCCACCGCCTCCGCCTCGTCCCAGGTCACCGGCGTCGAGCAAGTCGGCCGTTCGCGGGCTCGCAGCGAGTAGACGGAGATCGTCGTTTTGCGTTCGTTGTTCTGGTACCAGTCGATGAAGACCTTGCCGCTGCGGTCGGTCTTTTTGCCCATTTTCGCGAGGATGTTCTCGGGGTCCTGCTTAGCGATCAGCTGCGCCAGGGCCTGAGCGAAGGGGCGGGTCTCCTCGTAGGTGGTCTTGGTGTTGAGGGGGACGTAGAGCTGCATGCCCTTCGAGCCCGAGGTCTTGACGAAGGACTCGAGCTCGAGTTGGGTCAGCACCTCGCGCAGTCGCAGCGCCACCCGCGAGCAGTCGACGATGTCGGCGGGCGGACCGGGATCGAGGTCGAAGGCGACGACGGTCGGTCGTTTCGGCGCCCGGCTCAGCGAGAGCGAGGGATGCAGCTCAAGTGCCGCCAGCTGCGCCATCCAAACCAGCGTCGGCAGGCTGTCGCAGACGCAGAACTCGATCACCCCCGCCCGGGGCCCCGCCTGCACTTTCGCCGTCTTCACCCATTTCGGCCGGTGTTTCGGGCAGCGCTTCTCGAAGAAGGCGGCGTCGAGGTCCTCGACCCCTTCCGGGAAGCGGCGCAGCGTCACCGCGCGGCCGCTGAGGTGGGGGACGATCGCCGGCGCCACCTTGGCGTAGTAGTCGACCATCTCGCCCTTGGTGAACCCCGTCTTCGGGTAGATCACCTTGTCGAGGTTGCTGAGCTTCAGCTCCTTGCCCTCGACCTCGACTTGCCGCGTCTCGCCCACGGCCTAGGAGCCTATTTGGAGGCTTTGGCCTTGGCTTTGGAGCCGGAAGAGCTTTTCGATTTCGCTTTGCTCTTCTTCGAGGATTCGGCCTTGGCTTTCGCTTTGGCCGGCTTTTCGGCGCCGTCGCCTTTGACCGCGGCGATGCTTTCCTCCAGCGCCGCCATCAGGTCGGGGGCTTTGGTCGCTTTCGGTTCCTCGGCTTCGGGCGCGACGATCTCTTTGCCTTCGGCCTTCTGTTCGATCAGCGCCATCAGCTGCTCGCGGTACTCGTCGCGGTATTGGTCGGGCTCGAATTCCGTGCTCAGCGAGGCGATCAGCTGCTCGGCCATCTCGCGCTCGCGTTTGGCGACTTTCGGCTTCTTGTCCGGCAGCACGTCGAGCTCCCCGGGCGGCACGACCTCGTCGTGGAAGCGCATCGTCGTCAGCGTCAGCACCCCGTCGGAGGCGCGCAGCGCCGCCAGGTGCTCTTTATTGCGGAAGACGAAGCGGGAGATCGCGGCCTTGCCGCTGCTTTCCATCGCCGCCGCGAGCAGCGAGTAGGCCTTCTCGGCGCCTTCGGAGGGGCCGAGGTAGTAGGGGCTGTCGAAGTACATCGGGTCGATTTCCTCGATGTCGACGAAGTCCTGGACGTCGATCGCCCGCGTCTTCTCCGGCGCCAGGGCGGACATCTCGTCTTTGTTCAGCGGCACGTACTGGCCGGGGGAGAGCTCATACGCCTTGACGATGTTCTCGTAGGGGACCTCCTCGTCGGTCCCTTCGGCGACGCGGCGGTGTTTGATCCGGGCGCTGTCGGAGTCGCGGATCTCCCGCAGGGCGATGTTGCGGCGGGCGACGGCGCTATAGAGGCGCACGGGCACGTTCAGTAGCCCGAAGCTGATGGTTCCACTCCAAATCGCTCTCGCCATACGCAGGTTCCTCTACCCAGATTCTTTCAGCCGAACTCGTCCTTTCTACATAAGCCGCGCGGTTCGGCAACTATCTTGCGCCCGATGCTCTTCGAGTTGCAAAACGTCGGCCTCGACCGTGGCGGGCGCACCGTCCTCGACGCCTTCAGTGCCGGGATACCCGAGGGCGCGACGGCGATCGTCGGCCCCTCCGGCGCCGGCAAGTCGACGCTGCTGCGGCTGTTGAACCGCCTCGCCGACCCCGATCGCGGCGAAATCTCCTACCGCGGCCGCCCGCTCTCCTCCTATGAGCCACTGGCGCTGCGGCGCGAGGTCTCGCTGGTGCCGCAACTGCCGGCGCTCCTGGACGGCACGGTCGAGTCGAACCTTCGCTACGCGGCGGAGCTCGCCGGAGAGGATCTCGACGTCGAGGAGACTCTGGCGCGGGCCGGGCTCGACCCGAGCTTCGCCGAGCGCGACGTCGCCAAGCTCTCGGTCGGCGAGCAGCAGCGGGCGATGCTGGCGCGGGCGCTGGCCCAGCATCCCGCCGTCCTCCTGCTCGACGAGCCGACCTCGGCGCTGGACCACGCCGCCCGCGATGCGGTCGAGGCGACGCTGGCGCGGCTGCGCAGCGAGTCCAACCTCTCGCTGGTGCTGGTCAGCCATGACCCCGAGCAGGCGCGCCGGCTCGCCGACCGCGTGGTGGAGATGCCGGCATGAGCACGACCTCGATCCACGTCGAGCTCTGGCAGGTCGCCGCCTCGCTGGTCCTGGTGGCGCTGGCGGCGGCGATCTCCCGCTGGCAGAGCGCCGATCTCGAGCGCGACATCGTCGTCGCCACCGGCCGCTCGATCGTCCAGCTGACCCTGGTCGGCTACGCGATCAAGCTGATCTTCGAAGTCGACACGATCTGGCTGGTGCTGGCGCTGCTGGCGGTGATGGTCTTCTTCGGCGCGATCACCGCCCGCCACCGCGCCGACAAGGTCCCAAACTCGTTCGGTCCGCTGCTGATCGCCCTCGCCCTTGCGGGCGCGAGCACCCTCGGCCTCGTCGTCGCGCTGGGGATCTTCGACCCGACCCCGCGCTATCTGGTCCCGGTCGGCGGCATGGTGATCGGCAACGCGATGACGGCGAGCGCCGTCGCCCTCAACCGCCTCGGCGACGAGATGGCCGACGCGCGGGCGCGGATCGAGGCGACGCTCGCGCTCGGGGCCACCGCTCGCGAAGCCGCGGCGCCGACCGTCCGCCGGGCGCTGCGCTCGGGGATGATCGCCCTCGTCGACTCGACCAAGACCACGGGACTGATCTTCTTCCCGGGGACGATGGTCGGGATGCTGCTCGCCGGCGCCAGCCCCACCGACGCCGTCCGCCTGCAGCTGATCCTCCTCTACACCCTGCTCGGCAGCGTCTCGATCTCCGCCCTCGTCGCAACCCTCTTGGCGTATCGCAACTTCTTCACCCCGGCGGCGCAGCTGCGCGAGCTCTAGAGCGAGTCCGCGTTAAATCGTCGTATAGGCGATGTCACGCGGACTCGACGTCATCGGCGGCAGCACCAGCCGTCGACGCGGGGGAAGGAGGCGTTGCGGTGCCCGGGGGCGAAGGCGCGGGAGATGTTCGCCACTGCGCTTTCGCGGCCGCGACCGATCGGGAGGAAGAGCCACTCGTTCACGGCGGGCCAGGCGACGAGGAGCCTGCGACCGTCTGGGGACCAGGCGACTTCGCCGAGGCTGCCGGGGACGGTCAGCAGGCGTCGCGGCTTCGCCTCGCCGGGGCCGTAGAGGACGACGGAGCTGCGGGTGCCATGGTCCCGCCAGTTGGTGACCACCGCGGCCACGGTCTCGCGCTCGGGCGCGAGCGCGGCGTCGACCACAGTCGCCCCAGTCGGAAGCGGCAGCGAGTGACTGGCCTCGACCGAGGGCCGAGGCGGCAGCTTGCGCGGTTGCACCTCCCGCAGGCGGAGCGCCTGGCGGGAGGCTTCGAGGATCGATTTTCCGTTTGCGCCCCATTCGATCTCCGCGAGGTCATCGAGCGCAGGCGCAGCGGCGAGGCCGACCAGGCTCTCGCTGTCGACCAGCCGCAGCTCTCCGGCCCCGGAGACATAGGCGAGGGTGGGGTCTCCCAGCGGCGACCAGGCCGGGGCGATCGGTGCGCTGCTCCCGGCGACCACCCGGTCCTCGGTACCGTCGCCGGCGACCACCCGCACGGCCTTGCCGGAACGGTAGGCGATGCGGGTGCCGGAGGGCGCCCAGCGTGGGTCGGAGACCCTGGCGCCGGCGGTGAGGGACCAGTGTGGGGTCCCGTCGGGCTCGACCGCGCTCAGGGTCCGGCCCTCGGCAACGGCGACGTAGAGGCCGCGCGGCGACCAGGTCGCCTCTTCGTAGTCGCCGAGCAGGCGGCGCGAGCCGTCCGGCTGCACGACCCAGGGACCGGTCGCGCTCTGGACCAGGAGGCGGCCACCGCCTGGTATTTCGCCGAGGGTCGGTTCGGGCTTCGGCGTCGACGGCGTGATGACCTCGTCGACCCAGCCGCGCACGGCGGCGCCCGCCGGCGAGAGCACTAGAACCGCCAGCAGCGCCGAGAGGCCGAGGGCGAGCGCAAAGCGGGGGAGGGGCCAGCGCTTCTCCGGGCCGCCCCGTTCGCGGCCTTCGCGCTCCGCGTAAGCCGCCTCGACCACGCGCAGCCCCCGCGCCTCGGCGTCGTCCGGAACCTGGATCGCCAGCTCGCGCAGCGCCTTGTCGAGCGGGTCGTGGCGGCTCATCGCCGCTCCTCCCCGACGGCTTCGGGCTCCGCCGTCTCGCGCAGGCGGTCGAGCCCGCGCCGCAGCCGCGAGTTGACCGTCCCCCGCGGCAGGTCGAGCATCGAGGCGATCTCGCCCGGCGTGTACTCGAGCAGGTGACGGAGGACGACGACCGCGCGCTGCTCGGCCGGTAGTTCCTTCAGCGCCGCGATCATCTCCCCCCCGATCTCCTCGGGTGGCGGCAGCGGCTCGAAGACCGACTCGGTCTGAGCGGCGCGCCGCCGCAGGCTCTCCCGCCGCGCCCAGTCGAGCGCTCGGTTGACGACGATCCGGTGCAGCCAGGGAGCGAAGGGACGGCGGCGGTCGAAGCGGTCGAGGGCATCGACCGCGGCCAGGAAGGCGTCCTGCGCGACGTCCTCGGCCGCGGCGGCGTCGTGCACGACGAGATACGCGGCGCGGTAGGCACGCCGCCAGTGCAGCGAGTAGAGCTCGGCCATCGCCGCGCTCGAACCGGCCTGGGCTTCGCGGACGAGCTTCTGCTCGTTCGCACTGCTCTCACTTCCCAAGCGCCACCCCTTTCGGACATCTCAATCTTCTCGCACCCATCGGCCCATCCGCACGATCGCCGTGCTCAACCGCTCCCGCATCTGCGGCTCCGCCGCTTCCCGCGGCAGCTCGACGACGAAGGCGGCGCCCTGGAAGTTGTGGTTCTGCCAGTTCGGACCGGTCCCGGCGGGCCAGCGCATCGCCCGGAAGGGCATTCGGGCGAGGGCGGCGAAATGCCGCGCGCCGTCCATGCTCTGGCCCCAGGCGCGGACGAAGGGCCGCTCGCCCCGGTACTGGTGGAACCAGATCGTCGCCTCCGGCCGCAGCGCCCTGATCGCCTGCGCGGCAAAGCGCGTTTCCGGCTCCGAGAACGGACGCGAGCCGGAGTACTGCGGGCCGAAGGGACGCCCCATTCGCTTCCACTCCGAGGGGAAGTTGCGGTTGAGGTCGACGCCGCGGGCGTTGAGGCGCGAGCCGGCCGTCGTCCCGTCCGGGTCGAGATTTGGGATGAAGTAGATGTCGGAGCTCGGGTCTGGGCAGCCTGCGGTGAGGGAGGCGGAGACCGGTTGGATCTTGCTGGCGGCGCACTCGTCGCCATGAATGCAGCCGAAGACGAGCAACTCGCCGCTCCATTTCGGCCTACCGAGCTGGCGCAGTTCGATCCTCCGCCCCGCGGTCGAGTGGCCAATCGTCTTGGTGCGGATCCCGGGACCGGGAAACGCGTGGATGAAGGCGAGCGAGCCCTTGCCAAGTTGGCGCACCGCGAAGGTCTCGGTGTCGATCGAGAGCAGCGGCCCGGTCCCCGGCTGCCCCTGCACCGCCGAGTCGGCGCTGAGGAAGATCTTGTTGCCGCCGCTGCCCAACTGCATGTTGAGGAGGAACGGGTTCGGCCGCTCGGCGATCTGGGGGAGGGCGACGGTGATGACGCGGCCCTGCGCGGCGTCGAGGGCCTGGATGTACGGGACCTTGCCGTTGCCGTCGAAGAGGGTGTAGCTCCAACGACCATCCGCGTCGGTCGTCGCCGTGATCGGAAGCCCTTCTACTCGCCGCCGCTGAGCGTGGGGGTCGAAGAGCGGCTCCGGCTCCAGTCGGCCGCTCGCCACGTCGTAGGCGCGCACTTCGTTGACCGACGGCAGACCGGCGCGCGGGTGTCGGTAGAGGTAAACGATGGCACCGTCGGGGGAGACGGCGGCGAGGCGGTAGTCACCGCGGAGAGAGAACCGCTGCACCGGGTGGTTGTCCTTCCGCGGGTCTTCGGGGTCGTAGCCCTGCGAGACCCGCGTATCGACGATCGCGAACCGACTCGTCCAACGGTCCGGCCGCGGGTAGGCGTAGCGGTAGGCGGCGAGGACAAGGGTTCCCCCGTCGGCCGAGAGGCCGCCGCCGCTGAGGTCGTAGGCGACCGGAGGGACGATCCAGCTGCCGCGGAGGAACCACCAGCGGTCGATCTCACCGCCCGCGCGGTTGATCCGCGCCAGCGTCGTCGTTCGTCCCTCGGCCTGCGGGTGGCGCGGCGTCATCGTCATGTAGCGGTAGGGAGACCACGGGGGGGCGACGCCGTCGCGGGCGGGCATCGTGTCGAGTCCCTTGGCCCCGGCGCTCGCGCAACAGGTCAGCGCCAGCAGTGCCGCCAACAGCGTCCATCTCGAGGTCGTCTTCATGCAGTGAATACGCATGGGCGGGGTCGAGAGGTCCCTAGACTCATCGCGTGTCTCGCTCGCAGCGCCTGACTCTGATCGCGACGATCCTCGGCTCGACGGTCGTCTTCCTCGACAGCACCGTGGTCAACGTCGCCTTGCCGGCGATCAGCGACGGGCTCGACGTCGGCCTCGCCGGTCAGCAGTGGGTGGTCGAGGCCTACACCCTGGCGCTGGTCTCGCTGCTGCTCGTCGGCGGCAGCCTCGGCGACCAGTTCGGCCGGCGGCGGATCTTCGTCATCGGCCTGGTCGGGTTCGGCATCACCTCTGTCCTCTGCGCGATCGCGATGACCGAGGAGCTGCTGATCGCGGCACGGGCTCTGCAGGGGGTCACCGGGGCGCTGCTCGTCCCGGGCTCGCTGGCGATCGTCGCCTCGACCTTCGAGGGGGAGGCCCGCGGCAAAGCGGTGGGGATGTGGACGGCCTGGACCGGGATCGCGACCGTGATCGGCCCGGCCGGCGGCGGCGCCTTGATCGGCTTCACCTCTTGGCGGGCGATCTTCTGGGTCAACATCCCGCTGATCGCGGGCACCGTTGCGCTGACGCTGCACTCGGTCGAGGAGAGCCGCGACGAGGACGCCTTCCTCGGCATCGACTGGTCCGGGATCGTGCTCTCAGCCATCGGCCTCGGCGCCCCGACCTTCGCCTTGATCGAGCAGCCCGGGCGCGGCTGGGAGGACCCCGTCGTCTGGGGCTCGATGCTCGTCGGTGTCCTCTGCTTCGGCCTCTTCATCCTCCGCGAGGCGACCGCCCGTCACCCGATGCTGCCCCTCGGTCTCTTCCGGATCCGCAACTTCTGGGTCACCAACCTGACCACCTTCTCGACCTACGCCGGCCTGATCGGCGGCCTCTTCTTCGTCGGCCTCTACCTGCAGCAGGTGGTCGGCTACTCGCCCCTGGAGGCGGGGCTGGCGACGACCCCGATCTCGATCCTGATGTTCTTCCTCTCGCCCCGCTTCGGGCGCATGGCTTCCGGCACCGGGCCGCGGCTGCCGATGACCGCGGGGCCGATCGTCGGCGGCGTCGGGCTGCTTCTGCTGATGATGGTCGACGTCGACTCGAACTACCTCGTCGACGTCCTCCCCGGGCTGCTCGTCTTCGGCGTCGGTCTTTCGGCGACGGTGGCGCCGCTGACCGCGACCGTCCTCGACTCGGTCGACGAACACCGGGTCGGGATCGCCTCCGGCGTCAATAACGGCGTCTCGCGCGTCGCCGGGCTGCTCGCGATCGCGGTCTTGGGAGCGGTCATCTCCGCCAACTTCGGGGCCAAGCTCGACGACCAGCTCGGCGCGGCGCCGCTCTCGGCGAGCGCCGACGCCGCGGTGGTCGAAGCGAAGGAAAAGCCGCTTGCGGTTCCGGCCGCGGACGGGGTCCCCGCCGCAGAAGCCGACCGGGTGGTGCAGGCGGCCGAGGACGCCTCGACCTCCTCCTTCCGCCTAGGGACCGCGATCGCCGGGATCCTGATGATCCTCGGCGGCATCGTCGCCGGCCTCGGGGTGCAGAACCCGAAACGACGCATCGAAACTCTCCCAAGCCGCGGCTCAGCCCAAGCTGGCGAGTGCGGACATGAGGCTGAACCCGTGTTGAGCCGGGACCGGTGACCCCTCGAACGGGCGGGTACTCAAAGGTGCCCTAATTAGGGCACCACTTGTTCGGGCGAGGGGTCACCGGTCCCGGCTCCCCCAATAGGCTCCGCACGATGTCGAAGCCGATCATCTTCTCCGGCATCCAGCCGACCGGCCGCAAGCACCTCGGCAACTACATCGGCGCGATCCGCCAGTACGTCGAGGGGCAGGACCGTGGCGAGCCGGCGATCTTCTGCATCGTCGACCTGCATGCGATCTCGGTCGCCTACGACCCGGTCGAACTGCGCGAGCGCATCTACGACACCGCCGCGACCCTCCTCGCCGCCGGGCTCGACCCGGAGCGCTGCATCCTCTTCCGCCAGTCCGACGTCCGCGAGCACACCGAACTCACCTGGCTGCTCTCCTCGGTCACCGCCCACGGCGACCTCAACCGCATGCACCAGTTCAAGGAAAAGGTCGGCAAGGACCGCGAACTGGCCTCGGCGGCGCTCTTCTATTACCCGGTGCTGATGGCCGCCGACGTCCTCGCCTACCGCGCGACCGAGGTCCCGGTCGGCGACGACCAGCGCCAGCACGTCGAGCTGATGCGGGAGATCGCCCGCCGCTTCAACGAGCGCTTCGGCGAGACCCTCGTCGTCCCCGAGCTGCTGGTCCCCGAGGTCGGCGCCCGGATCATGGACCTGCAGGAGCCCGAGCGGAAGATGTCGACCACCGGCGGCACCCACAACGGGACCGTGTTGGTGCTCGAGGACCCCGACGCGATCCGCAAGAAGTTCGGCTCCGCCGTGACCGACTCGGGGCGGGAGATCGTTCGCAGTCCCGAGAAGCCTGGGGTCACCAACCTGATCGACATCCTCGCCGTCGCCCGCGGCAGCGACCAGGCCGAGGTCGAAAGCGAGTTCGAGGGCGCCGGCTACGGCGACTTCAAGAAGGCGGTCGCCGAGGCGGTCGTCGAGTACTTGGCGCCCGTGCGGGAGGGCTATGCGGCGCTGCGTCCCGACGAGGCGGAGCTGGAGCGGGTCTTCGCCGCCGGCGCCGAGAAGGCACGGGCGCTTGCTGCCCCGGTGCTGGTCGAGGTTCGCGAGCGCATGGGCTTCGGCCGGGCCTCTCTCTAGTCTCCTCCGAGTGGCCATAGCCGACCTCGATCTGGATCTCGACCTCGAGCTCTTCGCCGGGCCCTTCGACCTGCTGATGGCGGTCGTCCTGCGCGAGGAGATCAGCCTTCTCGATCTGCAGCTGGGCGAGGTCGTCGTCGCCTACGTCGAGCACCTCGAGCGCGAGGGCGAGCTGGAGCTGGAGGTCGCGACCGAGTTCCTCGTCCTCATCGCCGCCCTGCTGGAGCTGAAGTCGCGGCTGATGCTCCCCGGCCCCGAGGAAGAGCTGGACGAGCTGAAACCCGAGGAGGCGGTCGAGGAGCTGATCGCGCGGATGCTCGAGTACCGGCGCTACCGCGACGCCGCGGTCGAGCTGGCGGAACGCTTCGAGTCCGAGCGCGGCTACCTCTACCGCTCGGCGCCGCTGCCGGCGGAGCTGCGACGGGTCGCGGTCGAGGCGGCGAGCGCGGTCTACGATCCCGACGCCCTCGGGGCGGCGCTCGGCGACCTGTTGACCGAGCCTCCCGACGTCGACCTCAGCCACATCCGCCCCACCGTCTCGCTGGAACGGCGGCTGCGGGCCGTCCGCGACGCGCTGCTGCGGCGCAAGGACTTCGACTTCGACGACGAGTTCGGCGGCGAGGACCGGCTGACGCAGGCGGTCACTGTCTTCGCGATGCTGGAGCTCTACCGCAAGGGCGAGGTCACCTGGGAGCAGAGCGAGTGCTTCGGCCCGATCCGGGTCAAGAAGGTCGCGCCGACCGGAGTGAACAAGGGCGCATGAGCGACCTCTCCCGCACCGTCGAGGCGCTGCTCTTCCTCTCCCCGCAGGCGGTCTCGGCCCAGGAACTGGCCGAGGCGACGCAGGCGAGCGAGGGTCAGATCGAGGAGGCGATCGAGCTGCTGCGCGAGGACCTCGCCGAGGGCAAGCGCGGGGTGGTGCTGCGCGAGGTCTCCGGCGGCTTCAGCCTCGCCAGCGATCCCGGCAGCGAGGAGGCGGCGCGACGCCTGCTGGCAAAGCCGCGGACGCCGCCGCTGACCCAGGCGCAGGCCGAGACGCTGGCGATCGTCGCCTATCTGCAGCCGGTGACGCGGCCGGAGATCGCCCGCATCCGCGGCGTCAGCTCCGAGTCCGGCGTGACGAGCCTCGCCGAGCGCGGCCTGATCGAAGAGTCGGGCCGCTCCCAGTTCGGCGCCGCGATCTTCAAGACGACCGAGCTCTTCGACCGCCTCTTCGGCCTCAGCAGCCTCGATCAGCTCCCCGACCCCTCCAGGTTCGACCCGAGCCCCGAGGACGAGCGTGAGCTGCGCGAGCGCCTGCTGAAGGCGGGCGAACAAAGATCAGAGTGATGGTGGGGGAGGGTCGAGGGGGGTCCCTCCGTCACAGATTTGGGGAGGTTCCTCCGGGACCCCCCTCGACCCTCCTCTCGTGAGGTTGGTGAAGTTCCTCGCCCATGCGGGCGTCGCTTCCAGGCGGAAGGCCGAGGAGATCGTTGCCAAGGGGCTGGTCACCGTCGGCGGCGAAGTGGTGAAGGACCCGGCTCGCGACGTCGGCGATGGCGACGATGTCCGCGTCAACGGCAGCCGGGTGGGTGCTGAGGCGCGCGAGGTCTGGGCGGTGAACAAGCCGGCGGGGGTGGTCTCGACGGCGCGAGAGCCGGGCAGCCGGCCGGCGGTGGTCGAGCTGGTGCGGACGGAGGCGCGGCTCTATCCGGTCGGGCGCCTCGACGCGGACTCCACCGGCCTGCTGCTGCTGACCAACGACGGTGAGCTGGCGAACCGGCTGACTCATCCGCGGTACGAAGTGCCGAAGACGTACCGGGTCCGGCTGCGCGAGCAGATCTCGGACCGGGATCTGGAGCGGCTGCGCAAAGGGGTCGAGCTCGGGGACGGGCCGACCGGGTCCGCGAAGGTGAAGCGCCTCGGCGGCCGCGAAATCGAGATCACGCTGCGCGAAGGCCGCAACCGCCAGGTGCGGCGGATGCTGGAGGCGGTGGAGAACCGGGTTACCTCGCTGAGTCGGGTGAGCTTCGCGACTCTGTCTCTCGGCGACCTGCCCGAGGGCAAGGCGCGGCGGCTCTCGGACGGGGAGATTGCTGAGCTGCGAGACGCCTCTCGTTAGGGGCCGCCTCACCCTCCTACTTTGCCGGGTGGGAGGGTGAGGCGGCCCCTTGCCAACCGCGTTTGGATTCGTTTTCAGGACGTAGGCGAGACAAGGCCTTGGCGATGGTGTCCGACACAGCAGCGGCTTCATGTTCGGCTTCCTGGTGGGTGACGCGGAGGGTGGTGTAGCCGGCGAGGACGAGTTCGCGATCGCGCCAGCGGTCACGCTCGAAGGCGAGTGGGGTGGAGTGGAAGGCACGGCTGTCGGCCTCGACGACGAAGCGGTGGTCCGGCCAGAGGAAGTCCACCTCGATGCGGCCGTTGGCGATCTGGACCGGGGCATTGAGGAGCGGAGGAGGGAGGTCGCGCGAGAGGAGCAGAGGCAACAGCTTTGCCTCGAGTGGGCTCTTGAGGCGGCCTTTCTTGGCGACGGGCGCAGCGCGTCGCCATTCGCCTGCGAGGGAGCGCAGCGACTTCATCCCCCGCCGCCCGGGATCCATCGACGCCTCGATCGCCGGGATATCGAGGATGCGCCGCTGCGCCGCCCGCTCGAAGCAGCTCCGCAGCGTCCAGTCGCCGACGGTGCCCGCGAGGTCCACCAGGGTCCGCGAGGGGCTCGTGCAGGGAATTCCGTCAACCGTGCCACGCTCGTCCCGCCGCGGAGGGCGAACGCGATGAAAGCGAATCCCGTCGACCTTGCGTCCCCGCTCCGGAGGTGCGATGACGTCGATGACTGTTGGTCCCTTGTCCAGCAGACCGAGGAGCGCTCCGGCGCTTCGATGGGAGATGACGGCACCGCCGCCACAGGCGAGCGCCGCAGCTCGCACTCTCCCCTGATCGCTCATATTCGGGTAGCCAAGCGCGTAGACCCCATGGAACACTCGGTGCAGTCGCCCGCTCTCGATAGCACGAGCAACTTCCCGATCCGTGAGGCCCAGGGTCCGGAGCTGTCGCCGGCTCACCACCCCATGCTGGGCAGCAGCCAGCCTCGTCAACCTGCCCGCTCGATCGGTGTTCCTTTTGGACCGCATGGGTCCATAAGGCACACCGCTGGAGGTTTCGCCCCCCGTCCCTCTGGAAAGATGCGGTCTGTGAGCCAGAACGGCGATATCGAGCGGGGGCGTTACGAGGGTCCGCAGGAGCGCCTCTTCGCGGTCCGCGGCGCTGTCCAGGCCGAGGCCAATGAGCCGGCCGCGATCCTCTCTGCGACCGAGGAGCTGATGCGGGGGCTGATCGAGCGCAACGGGCTTGAGCCGGAGGCGATGGTCAGCTGCCTCTTCACGACCACGGAGGATCTCGATGCCGAGTTTCCGGCGGTGGCGGCTCGCGACCTCGGGCTGACAATGGTGCCGCTGATGTGCTGCCGCGAGATTCCCGTTCCCGGCTCGATGCCGCGGGTGATCCGGGTGATGCTGCACTTCTACGCGCCGGCTGGGCACGAGGCCGCTCACGTCTACGTCGGCGAGGCGCAGAAGCTACGTGCGGACCTCGAAGCAGCCCAGTAGGGCGCTTCCTCTTCCGTCACAATCGCCGGGATGACGATCACGTTCGCGGAGAAGCTCGCCCGCATGCCGGGCTACCAGGCGGGGGTCCCGACGGGACAGGCGCCCGAGGCGATCGCCTCGGGCAACATCGCCCAGCTCGCCTCGAACGAGTCGCCGTTCCCGCCGCACCCGAAGGTGGTCGAGGCGATCCAGCAGACCGCGGCGGCGATGAATCGCTATCCCGACCCCGATGCCACCCTGCTGCGCCGGCGCCTTGCTGAGCGCTACGAGACCGAGCCCAGCCGCGTCGCCGTCGGCAACGGTTCCTGCGAGATCCTCCTCGCTGCCGCCGAGGCGCTCTGCGAGCCCGGGGCCGAGATCGTCTACGCCTGGCCGGCGTTCTCGATGTACCCATACCTGCCGGCGCTGACCGGCGCCCGCGAGATCCGCGTCCCGCTCGCCGCGGGCGACGTGCACGACCTCGACGCGATGGCGGCCGAGGTGACGGCGGCGACGCAGCTGCTGATCGTCTGCAACCCCAACAACCCGACGGCGACGCACATCCCGGCCGCCGAGATCGCCGCCTTCCTCGAGCAGATCCCGACCCACGTCACCGTGATCCTCGACGAGGCCTACATCGAGTTCCAGACCCACGACGACCCCGACGCGACGCTCGATCTGCTCGCCGACTTCCCGAACCTCGTCGTCCTCCGCACCTTCAGCAAGTGCTACGGCCTCGCCGGCCTCCGCACCGGTTACGCGATCGGCTCGCCGAAGTTCCGCGCCGCCGTCGACGCCGTCCGTCAGCCGTTCAGCGTCAACGCCCTCGCCCAGGCGGCGGGCGCGGAGGCGATCCTGCACCAGGACGACGTCCTGCGCCGGGTCGAGAGCACGATCGCGGCGCGGCTCACCGTCGAGGAGGGGCTGCAGGGCCTCGGCCTCGCTACCTCCGAGTCCCAAGCCAACTTCTCCTGGATCGATCTCGGCAACGCCGACGAGGCCGAGATCCTCGCCGGCCTCGCGGAGCGCGAGATCGCCGTCCGGCCCGGCAAGGCCCTCGGCGGCCCCGGCCACATCCGCGTCAGCTACGGGACCGCGGAGGAGAACGAGCGCTTCCTGCGTGGCCTATCGGAATTACTTGACTAAAGCTGCGCCCGTGATACAACCCTCAGCAACGTGAGGTTGGACAAAGCCACATCCGCGAAGGGCATCGCTACGTACGAAGCTGCCGTCGCGCCCGGCTACCTCACCTATTGGCGATTTAGCTAGGCGTTCGGCCCGGCGCCAACCGCCGTGCGAAGACCAGATCTTCCGGCCGGGCGCCAGGCAGCAGTCGACGTCGCGCGCGCGACGACGATTTTCGGCAGCCAGCGACCAGAAAGTACGATTTACCTGGTTTGGAGAAAGGCGAAGGCAAAATGTTCATTGGCATGGAGGGGGCGAAGAGAGATGGCGTCCGCGATCAGCGGATCGCGAAAATCGTCGAGTTGGCACCGCCGCAGCGGTTGCTGGCGGAGCTGCCGCTTGGCGAGGAGCGGGGTAAGGCGGTAGTTCGCGGCCGCGAAGAAGTCCGCGACGTCCTGCAGGGGAAGGACCCGCGGCTGATGGTCGTCGTCGGGCCCTGCAGCGTCCACGACCCGAAAGCGGCGATGGAGTACGCGACGAAGTTGAGCGCGACGGCGCGGAACCTGCGCGAGGAGCTGCTGGTGGTGATGCGCGTCTACTTCGAGAAGCCGCGGACGACGACCGGCTGGAAGGGGCTGATCAACGATCCGCACCTGGACGAAAGCGGCGACGTCAACGCCGGCCTGCGGATCGCCCGCAAGCTGCTGCTGGAAGTGCTGGACACGGGGCTGCCGATCGGCTGCGAGTTCCTCGACCCGATCACGCCGCAGTACATCTCAGACACGGTCGGATGGGGGGCAATCGGGGCGCGCACGACCGAGAGCCAGACGCACCGCCAGCTCGGCTCCGGCCTCTCGATGCCAATCGGCTTCAAGAACCGCACCGACGGCAACATCCAGGTCGCGGTGGACGCGGTTCGGGCCGCCTCGGTGCCCCATGCCTTCGCCGGCATCGACGACAGCGGAGCCCCGGCGATCCTGCACACGAAGGGCAATCCGGACGGCCATCTGATTCTGCGCGGGGGCCACGGCACGCCGAACTACGACGCGGCCAACGTCGCGGGCGCGCTGGAGATGCTGCGTGCAGCCGACCTTCCGGAGCGGGTTGTGATCGACGCCTCCCACGACAACAGCGAAAAGGACCCGGCTCTACAGGTCGTCGCCGCGGAGCGAATCGGCGAGCAGATCGCCGCCGGCAATGGGGCGAT
>Ga0126305_10000344_pt1 | contig 20557 bp, 14 predicted proteins | sample Plot26_FD_92536 | JGI IMG/M metagenome (GOLD analysis project Ga0126305, IMG submission 92536) | Serpentine soil microbial communities from UC McLaughlin Reserve, CA, USA - Plot26 | ecosystem: Environmental > Terrestrial > Soil > Grasslands | place: USA: UC McLaughlin Reserve, Lake County... | reverse complement strand
TTCATGGAAAGACGTTCGCTCCTCTCCAAAAGGATAGTCATCTCATCCCTTCTGCGCTCGCTCGGGCGAGGGCAATCTTCTTCATGGGCTCGGAGCGTTTCCGAAGTGGGTCCACCTGGATTCGAACCAGGGACCAACCGGTTATGAGCCGGATGCTCTCACCGCTGAGCTATGGACCCGGGAGAGCCCGTTCAGGGCGAATCGGCAGTATACCACTCGCGAGCTTCCTCTCCGGGAGTCCGTTCGGCCGGCAGGAAATCGTTCCACGTCCGCGCCAGGAGCCGCGCCAGCCCGGCGGCCCGCCGCGGGTCGGCAACCGGCCGGCTTCCGCCTCGGGGTCCCGGCCCCCAGCGCTCCAGGGTCAGCCTGGGCGTGCCTCGCCCCGTCAGGGGCGGGGTGGCGGCGAAGCCGGCCAGCAGCCGGTCGAAGATCTCGGCCGGCGGCTCGGAGAGCTCGGCGCGGGCCGTCCGCGCGTTGCCGCGGCTCATCAGCGCCAGGCGGGCGCGGTAGTACTCCGGCTCGGGCGGCGCGAAGCTCGACTCCCAGAGGAGCTGGTCGTCGCCCTCGACCAGGGAGAACCGGTTGGTGCCGTTGGTCAGGTACAGCTCCGAGAGCACCGCCTCGGGAGCGCGCCGGAACAGGCTGGGCGCCACCGCCGGAGGGACCGCGCCGCCGGCCGCTTCCACCAGGGTGGCCCAGAGCCGCACGGCGGCGGCCCGCCTCTCGCGCGGCAGGACGATCCGATCGCCGAAGCCGGCCGGGAGCTTGACGGCGAGCGGCACCTCCAGGAGCTGCCGCCCGAGGTTGCCGCCGTTCAGGATCTGCCCCTTCTCTCCGAACTCCTCGCCATGGGTGGAGGTCACCACCAGCAGGGTGCGGTCCCACTGGCCGCTCTCCCGCAGGGCCGCGACCAGGCGGCCGAGCCGCTCGTCGGCCCAGGCCACGTTGAGGCTGTACATCGCCCAGAACCGCCGCCGCGCGTCGGGCGGCAGCGGCACCCGCGGATCGAAATAGGGGGCGAGCTGGTGAGGCAGGACGCGGACCGGCAGGCCGCCCCCGCCGCCGCTCAGCCGGGAGGCGAGCTTCGGCCGCCGGAAGTAGGGCGCCTGCGGCTCGGGAATGTGAACCCAGACGAACCGCCGTCCCGGGCCGATGCTCTTCAGCTTTCCGGCCGCCTCGGTGCCCTTGCCGAGATCCGCCAGGAGGTCGAAACCCTGGTCGTAGCCCCGCGGCTTCGAGTATTCGGGCTGCCCCGTGTAGCCGAAGCTCTCGTAGCCGCGGGCCCGCAGCGCTTCCGGCAGGGTCTGGAGCGCCGGCGAGAGGCGGGCGTCTTCCTGGAGCACCTGGTGCTGCCAGGGCCGCAGGCCGGTGAACAGGGAGGCCATGGACGGCGTGCCCCAACTCGACGGGGCGATCGCCCGGCCCGCCCAGTCCGACCGGGCCAGGAGCGCGTCGAGGTTGGGCGTCAACCCCTGCTCGCCGCCGAGCGCTCCGACGGCGTCGGCGCGCAGGGAGCTGAAGGTCACCAGGACGATCGGGCCGTCGTGGGCCGGCGGCGTCCCGTCGTGCCGGCAGGAAGCCAGCGGCAGGAAGAGCAGGAGGAGGAGCGCCAGCGAGGCCTTCGCCCGGCGGTCCTCCAGCGCGCAGGAAAGGTGCAGGCTACGCCTCACCCGGGCTGGGGATAGAGCTGGCGATAGCTGTCGGAGAGCACCAGGATCCGCTTGACGTAGGTCTTCGACTCCTCGATCCCGAGCCCCTCGAGGAAGCTGTCGAGCTCGGCGCTCCCTCCCGCCTCGTTCCACAGCCGCTTGATGCGGTAGGGGCCGCCGTTGTAGCCGGCCAGCGACAGCTCCAGATTTTCGCTGAACATGCTGAACACCTGCCGGAAGTAGGTGGTGCCGAGCCGCACGTTGTACGCGGGGTCGGAGAGCCGTTCGTGCGAGTAGGTGAGGCCGTTCTTGACCGCCAGCTCGCGGGCCGTGGCCGGCATGAGCTGCATCAGGCCGCGGGCGCCGGCCCAGCTCTGGGCGTTGGTGTCGAAGGCGCTCTCCTGGCGGATGATGCCGAACACCAGGTAGGGAGGCAGGCGGTTCGTCGCCGCCCAGGAGCGGATGTGCTCCTGGTAGTCGATGGGGTAGTAGAGCCGGCGGGCCTCGTCGGGCACGGTGGCCTGGAAGGGGCCGCCGAGGGAAGGGAAGGCGTCGCGGATCACCAGCACGCTCTTGCGGCGGTCGCCCTGGCGGGCGAGGACCACCGCCTCCAGCGCGCGCAGGGAGCGCGGCTGCACCTTGTCGCGCACCAGCTCGGCTTCGGAGAGGGCCAGCGAGTCGAGCCCCAGGTCGGTGAGCAGCCGGGCGCGGTCGAGGGCCGGCTCGACGGGCCAGGGCTCCTTGGCCTGCGCCGCGGCGGCCACGGCGGCCGGCTTGCCCCGCAGGCGCGTCAGGGCGCTGCGGAGATAGAAGTCGGAGGTGTCGGCCTGGGCGATCTCGTTGTAGATCTGCTGCGCCCGCTCGGCTTCCCCCAGGGCGTCGAAGGCGCGCGCCGTCCAGTAGCGGCCGCGGCGGGCGCTCGAATCCTCGGGATAGAGGGAGAAGAGCTCCGTCCAGTAGCCGATGGCGCCCGAGTAGTTCCGCTTGCCGTACTCCTGCCAGCCCACCTGCCAGAGGTTGGCGGCGCCCGTGGTGTCCTTGGGATTGATCCGCCGCAGACGGCGCAGCGTCTCCATGGCGCGGTCGAAGCGGTCGTCCTCGCGGTAGTCGGCGTAGAGCGACTTGAGGGCCTTGGCCGCGAGGTCCGGGTCGGCGCCGATCTGGGCCACCTTCTCCAGATATTGCTGCGACAGGAGGCGCAGCCGCTGGCGCTCGGCCGAGCCGAGGTTCGTCCGGCCACGCTGGGCGGTGGCGGCGTCCTCGGCCGCCATGGCGCGGGCCCACGCGAGGGCCGCCGCCTGCCGCGTGTCCGCGGTCTCCTTGCCGGCGAGCAGATCCAGGGCGTCGCTGCCGCGATGGACGCGGGTCAGGGCCTGAGCCTCGAGCAGGTGCCACTGGAGATCGCGGTCCGCGGCGCCGACCGAGTCGAGCGTCGCGAGGGCGTTGCCGTCCAGCTTCAGGTCCAGCAGGGCCTGGGCCCGCCGCTTGAGCTGATCGCCGGTGAGGATGGCCGACCAGCTCAGGAGGCCGTCCGGGCCGCGGAAGATCTCGGCCGCCTTGATCTCGGCGGCCTTGGCGGGGAAGTTGACCAGCAGCCGGCGGGCGGCATCGGTCTGCACCTTGCGGTCGCCCATCCGGCTGCCGATCTCCCAGGCCAGGGCCTCGAGCTGCGCCGCGTCGCCGCCGCGCAGCTCCTCGCTCCGCGCGGCCTCGACGAGCTCCAGGGCGCGCCGCGAGTCGTTGCGGCCCCAGGCGATGGCCGCCGCCTTGAGCAGGGCCCGGGGGCGCAGCGCCGAGCCGGGGTAATCCCCCACCAGCTTGGCGAGCGAGTTCTGGGCGAGGAGGACGTGGCCGCGGGCCGCGGCGCTGTCGCTCAGGATGTAGAGCCGCCAATCCTCCAGGGCTCCGTCGGGATCGGCGGCGGCGAACAGCCGCTCCTCGGCGTAGGCCACCTGCTCGCAGGAATGGGCGTAGAAGCCCAGGAGGAGCTGGGCGAACGCGGCTTCCGAGCCCTTGCCCCCGCGATCGGACAGCACCGGCGTCAGCGCCTTGTAGGCAGCGGCGCAATCCTTCCGGCGCACGGCGGCGCCGGCTTCCGCGTAGGCGAGCGAGGCGCGGTCGGAATGGCCGGGCAGGGGCCCGGCGGCGGCGCCCTGACGGGGAGACGGGCTCGTGGCGGAGCCCAGCAGGAGGGGGACCAGCAGGACCAGCGCGGCGCGATGGCGGATCGGCTTTCTACTTCTCACGGCACTCCAACGGCGGCTCCGGCTGCCCGGAGCCTTCGCGACACGGCCGGCGCGTCAGATTCCCAGCGCTCTGGAATCGCCAGCGGCTAGGATACGCACCAGCTCCTGGTAAAAATAGTCCGTCGAGCGGAGGATCCTCGGGTCGACCCTCTCGTCGTACATCTGGCGCGAGCGGTCGATGTCTTCCTTCAGCCGCTCGTAGACGTCGCGGTTGCGGCGTCCTTCCTCGACCTGCTCTTCGTTGTACAGCTTGATCTCGCTGACGAGGAGCCGGGCCAGGCGGCGGGCCTCCTCGTGCATCGTTTCGTCCGAAGGGGATACCGGCACGCGGGTGGTCGCGAAGGCCCACCCGGGGCCGTCGACGCCGGTCGGCGGGCGCACCTCGGGGGTGCCCGCGGGTGCGGCGGGCTCCTCGGGGACGGCCACGGGCCGGAGCGTCGGGGGAGCGGCGGCGGCCGGGGGAGGCTCCACCGCCTGCTGGAGGGCGGAGCGCTGGAGCAGGACGGTGGCATCCGGACTGACGTCCGGGATCCGCACCGGAGCGGTGGGCTCCGGCTCCACGGACCTGGGATACCGGGGCGCCGGCTCCTCGATGCTGGGAGCGGACGGCGCCGCGGCGGCGATCGAGCCCACCGCCAGCTCTGCCGTATATCTGGGATCAGCCGCCTCCTCGGATTCGGAGGTCACCGCGGTCGCCGCGGCAGGCTCTTCATAGGCGGCCTGCGGCTCGGGGTCGGCGGCGTCGGAGTACGGGGGCTCCGGTTCGGCTTCGACTTCGATTTCCTCGGGCTCGGGCTCAGCCTCGGCGGCGGTCGCCGGCTCTGCCGGCGGCGCGGCCAGGGAGGACTGCGTGGTGTCGCCGTCCGCGGGCTCCTGGTCGTCGAGGGCCAGCGTGGGCGTCGAGGCGCGCTCGCGGAAGGGCAGCGTCTCGATGGCCTGGGCCGCGACGTAGGCGAGGATCTGCAGCGCCTCGGGCGCCAGCTCGCCGCCGTCCAGGCGATCGGCGTAGAGCGCCGCGGCCAGGCGGTCGCGCAGCACGAGCGGCACCAGCACGCCGTCTTGCGGCAGCGGGCTCTCGACGCGGCTGCACAGCTCGGCGCAGTCGGCGGCCGCGAGGCGCACGGCGCCCTGGCCCTGGACCAGCCGGCCCCAGGCGCCGTCCTGCGGCGTCAGGGTGAGGTTGCGGATCGCCGCCTCGGCCTCGCCGAAGCCCGCGCTCCCCCAGCCCCGCACCTCGCCGCCGCGGGTCAGCAGGACGGCGGCGCGCGAGGCGTAGCGCGCCGATTCGCCCAGGAGAGCCGTCAGGATCTCCGCCTGGGAACGGGCGCGGTCGATGGCCGCGATGCCGTCGCGCAGGTCGCGCTGGGCGCCGTGCCGGGCTTGCGTGCCCAGCTCGCTCTCGCTGTGGGTGAAGTCTTCGTGCGACAGGAAAGAGGCCGGCAGCGAGGGGGTCAGCTCGTCGAGCCGCCGCTGGATCTCTTCACTGCCGGCGCGAAGCCGCTGAGAAATATCCTGGCGCAACTCGGCGATTGCCCGCTCGACCGTGGCGCCGATCTGGCCATTCAACTGTAGAACTTTTTCCGAAAGGGACATCCGTTGCTCTCCGCGGCCGTCCTCGATTCAATCCAATGAGGAGCTTGATTATTCTGTAGCCCGCCCTGGGTGTCAAGTTGAGCCGGGGCGAAAAGCCCTCTGGAACAAGGGCTTAGCCGGGCCGCTTGTCCGCCGTTTCGGCCCTGTGGTAGGTTCCGGACGCTCGGAAGTATAGGAGAACGTCGATGCATCGCAGTCTCGGAGCCGCTCTCCTCAGTGCCTCCCTCCTCATCGCCCCGGCTTGCGGCCCCTCCGCGGAGCAGGGCGCCGCCCGGCCCAGCCCGGCCGCGGACGCCGAGTGGACCTGGCTCCAGCAGGCCAAGGTGACGCTCGACGGCCAGCGCTCGAAGCTCGCCGCCGCCGGCGCGGCCGACCCCGGGCTCGCCCGCGAGACCGAGGCCCTGGCCGGCGAGCTCAACCGCCGGCTGGTCGAGCTCCTCAACGCCGATCCGCCCATCCAGGGCGAGCCTCTGAGCGAACGCCAGCAGGCGGCGGTCCGCATGAAGAGCGACGAGGACATCCTGCTCGCCCGCCAGTTCATCGACCAGGGGGGCGACTATCAGCGCGCGATCGACATCTACCGCGAGGCCCTGGTGGTGGACCCCGGCAACCCCCGCCTCCAGCAGGAGCTGGCGAAGGCCCGGTCGCGGCGCTACGTCACGCGCGAGGCGTTCGCCCAGATCAAGGAGGGGATGGAGCGGGAGGAGGTCCGCCGCCTCCTCGGCCAGCCCAACCTGCACAGCGTCCGCGACTACCCGGACCGCGGCGTCGTCGGCTGGTTCTATCCGAAGGACGCGAGCGGCGCCGCCGCCGCCGTGTGGTTCCACCAGGAGGGCGGCCGGGCCACGGTCTACCTGCTCGACTTCGACGCCCTGCAGCCGCACACGCCGGCCGAGCCCGCGGAGCCGCCCCGCGCGCCGCAGAGCGCAACTTGACTTTGCTCCAGGTTTGAGGCAGATTGATGGCGACGCCCCCTGGGAGACCGGGGGGCGATTCTATCGTGAAGAGAAAAGAGGTGAGATCGGATGCCTGTTGTGCATGTGCGCGAGGAAGAGAGCTTCGAGAACGCGTTGCGCCGCTTTAAGCGCAAGGTCGAGAAGTCGGGAATTCTGACCGAATTGCGCAAGCGTCAGCACTTTGAGAAGCCCTCGGTGAAGCGCAAGCGCAAGGCGGTTCAGGCGCGGAAGAAGATTCTGCGCAAACTGTCGGAAGAGCGCCGCCAGGGCCTGGCCTGATTTCCGGCATATGACCGGCTGATCGGCCCGGCCAGTCCGAGCACCCCAAGACGGGAGGAAGCCTCAGGGTTTCCTCCCGTTTTCTTTTGTAGGCCTATCCGCTTCAATCCGCCGCGGAGACGTTCAGCGGCAGCATCGAGAACGGCAGGAAGGCGGGCAGCGCCGCCGTCCGCTTGCCGGCCTCCTTCTCCCACTCCTCCCGGCTCTTCGCCTTGAGGGGCTCGAGCTTGCGCTTCTCGAGCTCCCGGTTGACGGCGGCCACCTCGCCGCCCTGGAGAGCCGCCAGCCGGGCTTCGGCCTTGGCGAGCCGGTCGCCCAGCACCTTCACCTGGTCGATCTGCGACTTCGTCGGACGCCCGTCGTAGCCGTTGACCCCGCCGTAGATCGTGGCCATCTTCTCCCGGAGCTGCTCCTCGCCGGAGAGCCAGCCGCCCGGGCCGGTGGCGACCAGCGTGGCCCGGAAGGTCTCCAGCGTATCGCCGAGCGTGGTCAACTGCCGGCGGAGCCGGTCGCCCTTCGGCAGGCCCTCGGCGCGCTGCTTGCCGGAGTCCCCGAGGGCCTTCACCGTGTCCGCGAGATAGGTGAGGCGCCCGAGCATGCCGTAGAGCGTCATGGCCGTCTCGTACTGCACGGCACGGTCCTCGGCCGAGTGGCTGGAGCGGGCATCCGGCACGAGCTCCACCTGGCTCGGGTAGCTCTTGTCGTCCTGGATCAGCTTCACCGTGTAGGTGCCGGGAGGCACCCGCGGGCCCACCATGGTGTACTGCGACCCGACCACCAGCGAGTTCGCGGGCGGCAGCTTGGGCGGCGGCAGCCGCATCGGCCAGCTGACGCGGTTGATGCCGCGGCGCTTGCCGGCGGGCAGCGTCGAGACGAGCTGCCCCTTGGCGTCGTAGACCTCGATCTTCAGGTCGCCGAAGAGGTGCCGCTTCTTCAGGTAGTAGGTGATGCTCGCGGCCTCCTCGGGGTTGAAGGCGAAGAACTCGTCGTCGCCCGGGAAGCCCTGCACGCTGGCGGGGATGGCCATGGCCGCCTGGCGCGACGGCAGCATCGTCACGTCGCCGGCGAGCGCCTCGCCGGTCAGCTTCCGCAGGGGCGTGATGTCGTCCAGGATGTAGATGCCGCGCCCGTGGGTGGCGATGATCAGGTCCGCCTCGCGGGGGTGGATGGCGAGGTCCCGCACCGCCACCTTCGGGAACCGGCCCGTGAAGCGGGCCCAGCGCAACCCGCCGTCGACGGAGATGAACAGCCCGTGCTCGGTGCCCAGGAAGAGCAGGTCCGGGTTCTCCAGGTCCTGCTTGATCACGTGGGCGTAGCCGGAGAGGGCGTCGCTCGCCAGCGGCTTCCAGGTCTGGCCGAAGTCGGCCGTCCTGTAGACCCAGGTCTTCATGTCGCCCACCTGGTGGCCGTCGAAGGTGGCGAAGGCGGTGCCCTCCTCGAAGCGGCCGGCCTCCACGGCCGACACCCAGGTCCCCTTGGGCAGGCCGGGAACGTTCGGCGCCACGTTCGTCCAGCGGCCGCCGCCGTCCCGGGTGACCTGGAGGTTGCCGTCGTCCGTGCCCACCCAGATCACCTTGCCGTTCCTCGGCGACTCGCTGATCGAGTAGATCGTCGTGTGGTTCTCGGCCGACGAGTTGTCGCGCGTCAGGCCCCCCGACTTGATCTGCTGCTGCTTCTTGGGGTCGTTGGTGGTGAGGTCGGGAGAGATGCGCTGCCAGGAGTCCCCCCGGTCGCGCGAGCGGAAGAGGAACTGTCCGCCCATGTAGAGAGTGCCGGGCTCGTTGGGGCTGACGTGGACCGGGGTGTTCCAGTTGAACCGGTAGGGCGGCTCGTCCGCTCCCGGCAGCGGCTTGATGATCTTCTCCTCGCCCGTCGAGATCCGCCGGCGCGAGATCTCGCCGCCCTGGTACTCGACGTAGATGAGGTCGGAATCGGCCGGATCGGTGAACGCCCAGAAGCCGTCGCCGCCGCCGACGTTGACCCAGTCCTTGTTCTGGATGCTGCCGCCGAGGCCGGCCGACGGGGCGGCCCACGAGCCGTTGTCCTGCAGGCCGCCGAACACCCGATAGGGCCGGCTCATGTCGTAGCTGACGTGGTAGAACTGCGACACCGGCAGCGTCTTCAGGTGCCGCCACTGCACGCCCTTGTTGTAGGACATGTAGACGCCGCCGTCCGTGCCGAGCAGGATCTCGTTCGGATTCCTGGCGTTGACCCAGAGCGCGTGGTGGTCGCTGTGGGGACCGGCCCCGAAGTTGCTGAGGCTGATCGCGGCGTTGAAGGTCTTGCCGCCGTCGGTGCTGACCGTCAGCATCAGGCCCGGCTTGTAGACCGTGTTGAAGTCCGTGGGATCGACCACGATGTGGGCGAAGTAGAACGGCCGCACCTGCATGTTGAACGACGTGTTGACCTGCCGCCAGCTCTCGCCCACGTCGTCCGAGCGGTAGAGGGCCGTCTCTTCCGCCTCGACCAGGGCATAGACCACGCTCGCCCGCGACGGCGCCACGGCGACGGCGACGCGCCCCTTCTCGCCCGCCGGCAGCCCGGTCTCGAGCTGGCGCCAGGTGTCGCCGCCGTCGGTCGACTTGTAGAGGCCGCTGCCCTTGCCGCCGGAGTGGAAGGACCAGGGATTGCGCCGGAACTGCCACATGCCCGCGAACACGATCGAGGGGTCCTGCGGATCGACGGAGAGGTCCGAGCAGCCGGTGTCGGCGTCCACGTAGAGGACCTTCTTCCAGGTCTTGCCGCCGTCGGTGGTCTTGTAGACGCCGCGGTCCTCGTGGCTGCCCCACAGGTGGCCGGTGGCGCAGGCCCAGACGGTGTTGCCGTCCTGCGGGCTCACCTGGATGCGGGCGATGCGCTCGGTGTTCTCGAGCCCCACCCGTTGCCAGGAGTCGCCGCCGTCCGTCGTCTTGTAGAGGCCGTCGCCGACCGAAACGCTGTTGCGGGTCCACGACTCGCCGGTGCCGACCCAGACCGTCTTCGGGGCCTTGGGATCGATGGCGATGGCGCCGATCGACTGGGCGTGGTCGTCGAATACGGGCTTCCAGGCGAGGCCGCCGTCCGTCGATTTCCAGACGCCGCCGCCGGCCGCGCCGACGTAGATCGTGAGCGGATCCTGGGCCACGGCGTCGATGGCTGCGATGCGGCCGCCCATGACGGCCGGGCCGATCGACCGCGCCTCCAGGCCGCCGAAGGTGTTCGAATCGATCTCCACCTCGGCCGCCCGCGCCGCTCCGGAAGCCGCCGCCAGGCCCACGGCGGCGGCCAGGCAGAGGAGCCTCTTGGGTTTCCAGTGCATGGCAGTCCCTTTCACGGCGAGCGCTACCGCACCGGCGGCGCCGGCGGCTTCGGGGCCGCGGCGGGCTCTTTCTTCCCGGCGGCGGGCATGGCGAAGCGGTCGTCGGCGACGCCCGGATTGATCTCGACCTTGGTGATCGTCATCACCATGCCGGCCGGCGCGCCCTTGGCTTTCTGCTCGATCGAGTGGGGAACGACCAGGTCGCCGACCTTCTTGAAGTCGCCGAAGGTCACCTCGCCCTCGACCTCCTGGCCGCGGATGGTGGTCTTGCTGGTCTGCTTGAGCTGCAGGTACTGCTCGGCGTCGATATAGACGTAGGCGACGTCTCCGCTCTTGCGGGTGACCTTGAGCTTGTAGACCGGCGTGCCCTCAAGGTCCTCCTTGCCGGCGTACTCGACCGTGCGCCCATGCTCCTTGTAATCCAGCAGCAGGCCGTCCATGTCGGCCTGCTCGGCCATCTGCTTCGTCTCCTCGGCCGGCGCGGCCTCGGGCTCGGTCTTGCCGAGGAAGGGCATCAACGACCAGGCGGTCTTGCCGTCGAACGCCTGAACGCCGGTCATGCCCTGGATCGTGAACTCCATGCGCATCTTGTTCGGCCGCGACATCTCCATGGTGAACGGCGCTTCCATGCCCTGGCCCATCGTCATCTTGCCGCTCAGGCGCTGGGTCTGGACGGCCTTGAGCTTGTCCTTGCCGCCGATCGCCTGCAGGTGCTTCTCGATGATCTCGTCAGCGGTCTGAGCCCACGCGGCGGCGCTGGTCAGGCACGCCAGGAGCAGGCAGGCAAAGGTCTTGCGGATCATGGGGTCCTCCTAGGTTGAGTTGAATGCATTGTGAACCGTACGAACCGTGGCCAGGATAGCGGATACCGGACCGGTCGTCACTCCGGCCACGCCCTCTGTACGCACGGGGCCGCCCGAAGTTGCTCCGGGGGCCCAAGCGCCTCAGTCGATCCGCAGCACGGCCAGGAACGCTTCCTGGGGGATGTCCACCCGGCCGACCCGCTTCATGCGCTTCTTGCCTTCCTTCTGCTTCTCGATCAGCTTGCGCTTGCGGGAGATGTCGCCGCCGTAGCACTTGGCGATGACGTTCTTGGACGTGGCGCGGATCGATTCGCGGGCGATGATGCGCGAGCCGATGGCGGCCTGGAGCACCACCTCGAAGAGCTGGCGGGGGATCAGATCCTTCATCTTCTCGACCAGCAGCTTGCCGCGGGCGTAGGCCTTGTCGCGATGGACGATCAGGGACAGGGCGTCGACCGGCTCGCCGTTGACCAGGATGTCCAGCTTGGCGAGCTCGCTGCGCCGGTAGCCGCTGATCTGGTAGTCGAAGGAGGCGTAGCCGCGGGAGATCGACTTCAGCCGGTCGTAGAAGTCGTGGATCACCTCGGCCAGGGGGAAGTCGTACTGGATGAGCACGCGGTCGGTGGTCAGGTACTGCAGGCTCTTCTGCTCGCCCCGCCGCTCCTCGGCGAGGCCGAGGATGGCTCCCACGTACTCCGAGCGGGTGACGATGGTGGCGGTGATGTACGGCTCTTCCAGGTAGTCGAGCTTGCCGGGGTCCGGCAGCTTCGACGGGCTCTCGATCTCGTGGGCCTTGCCGTCCGTGGTGTGGGCGACGTAGCGCACGCCCGGGGCGGTGGTGATCAGGTCGAGGTCGAACTCGCGCTCCAGCCGGGCCTGGATGATCTCCATGTGCAGGAGCCCCAGGAAGCCGCAGCGGAAGCCGAAGCCCAGGGCGCCCGAGCTCTCGGGCTCGAAGGAGAAGGAGGCGTCGTTCAGGCGCAGCTTCTCGACGGCGTCGCGCAGGCCCTCGTAATCGTCCGCCGAGACGGGGTAGAGGCCGGCGAAGACCACCGGCTTGACCTCCTTGAACCCGGGATAGGCCGCCGCCGTAGGCCGGGCCACGTGGGTGACCGTGTCGCCGATCTGCGCCTGGATCAGGTCCTTGATGCCGGCGTAGAAGAAGCCCACCTCGCCGACCGAGAGCTCCGCGACCGGGCTCGGCTTGGGATTGAACACCCCCAGCTCGTCCACCTCGTAGGCCCGCTTGGAGGCCATGAACTGGATCTTGTCGCCCTTGCGCAGCGTGCCGTCGACCACCCGCACCATGCAGGCGACCCCCCGGTAGGGGTCGTACCAGGAGTCGAACAGCAGGGCTTTGAGGGGCGCCTCGAGCTCGCCCTTGGGCGGCGGGATGTCGGAGAGGATCCGCTCCAGCACCTCCTCGATGCCGATCCCCGCCTTGGCCGAGGTCAGCACGGCGTCGTGGGCGTCGATGCCGATGACGTTCTCGATCTGCTCCTTGACCCGGTCCGGGTCGGCCGCGGGCAGGTCGATCTTGTTGATCACCGGCAGGAGATGGAGGTCGCCGCTGACCGCCAGGTAGGCGTTGGCGAGGGTCTGCGCCTCCACCCCCTGGGCGGCGTCGACCACCAGCAGGGCCCCCTCGCAGGCGGCGAGGCTGCGCGACACCTCGTAGGCGAAGTCAACGTGGCCCGGCGTGTCGATCAGGTTGAGCTGGTACGTCTGGCCGTCCTTCGCCGGATAGAACAGTCGCACCGCGCGGGCCTTGATGGTGATGCCGCGCTCCCGCTCGAGGTCCATGTCGTCCAGGAGCTGCTCCTTCATGTCGCGCTCCGAGACGGCATGGGTCGTCTCCAGGATGCGGTCGGCCAGGGTGGATTTGCCGTGGTCGATGTGGGCGATGATGGAGAAATTGCGGATGCGCTCGTGCGGAGTCATGGTGTCGGCTCAGGTTGTCCCGGGATCGGGTGGATCGGGCGGCGTAGTGTACAGCAACACGGAAAGGGCGGCCTCCAGCAGGCCACCCGCATCCTTGAAACGTCTTTGCGGAAGGAGTTAATCCCGCCTACGACTCCTCGTAGCTGATCTCCATGGTCCGGATCTTCCAGGCCGACAGGGCGACCAGCGCCACGGCCAGCGCCAGCAGGCCGGGAATGGCGACCCAGGGCGAGGGGGCGTCGGCCAGGATGGCGAGCGGGCCCTCGGAGATCGGGATGGGGCAGAGCGACTGCAGGTAATGGAAGACGCTCGCCTTTTTGAGCAGCGGCGGCAGCAGGAAGAGGATCGCCTCCCAGCCGAAGACGGCCAGGGCCGGGATCGCCGGGCTCTTGAAGAAGAAGCCGAGGGCGAGGAAGACGGCGCCATAGCCCACGCAGCCGAGGAACGTCACCAGGAGATAAGCCCCGAGGTGCGCCAGGCCCGGCCCCTGGAAGAGGAAGCCCTGCACCGCCGTGGACTCGAGCGGCACGTAGGTCAGGATGAACGAGACGACCGTCGTCAACCCGAACAGGACGAAGGCCACCAGCAGCCCGGTCAGGAACTTGGCCACCACCAGCACCTCCCGCCGCACGGGCGAGAGGAAGTAGTAGTGGAGGCTGCGGTCCAGCAACTCGCGGCGGATCAGATTGCCGAAGATCGAGACGCAGGCGAGGAAGATGACGATCCGCACGATGAACGTCTGGAAGATCACGGCGAAGAAGTTGGTCGCGCCGGGGATGTCGCCCGAGTCCTGGATCGCCTCCGGGATCACCATGCGCAGGAACAGGATGAAGACGGGCGCCAGGGCCAGCAGCAGGAGGCCGTAGGACCGCCGGAAGCCTTTCCTCAAGTCCAGCCTCATGATGGCCAGCGTCTGCCGCCACCACTGTCCCCAGGGCAGGCCGCCGCCGCGCGGCGCGGTGCCCGGAGCAGGGCTCGAAATCGTGTTGCCCGACATCCTGGTACCCGAAATATCGCTCACGACTTTTCTCCGTTCGAGCCGATCAGGTATTGGTAGACCGCGTTGACGTCGGCGTCGGCCGGCGCCACCGACTCGATGGCGACGCCGCTCTCGAGCACGATGTCGTTGAGCAGCAGGTGGAAGCGGTCGGCGTCGCGGGTGCGCACCAGCACGCTGCGGCGGTCGTCGCCGATGCGCGCCTCCATCACGAGCTCCTGGTCGAACAGCCGCGAGGCCAGCAGCGATGGCTGGTCGCAGCGGATGAGCACCTGCACGGGGTGCTCTTCCTCCATCTCGTCGCGCACCTCGCCGATGTCCCCCTCGGCGATGATGTAGCCGCCGTTGATCAGCACCACCTGGTCCGAGATCAGGTCGACCTCGTGCAGGATGTGGCTGGAGACGATGACGTGCAGCCCGCCGTCCGCCAGGTCGCGGAACAGGTCAATCACCTCGGCGCGGGCCATCGGGTCGAGCCCGTTCAGGGGCTCGTCGAGCACCAGCACCGAGGGCTGGTGCGAGAGCGCCTGGGCGAGCCGCGCCCGCTGGCGCATGCCCTTGCTGTAGCCCGCCACCTTGCGCCCGGCGGCCTCGACCAGCCCCACCCTCTGGAGGGCCTTCCAGGTCAGGTCCTCGGCCTCCTTGGCGCTGAAGCCGTGCACCCGCAGGTAGGACTCGATGAACTGGTAGCCCGTCAGTCCCGGCGGGAAGGAGTCGTACTGGGCCGCGTAGCCGACCACCCGGAACAGCTCCTCCGGCTGGTCGGGCGCCATCCCCAGGATGCTGATCTTCCCCCGCGACGGCCGGATCAGCCCGACCATCAGGTTCATCAGCGTCGTCTTGCCGGAGCCGTTCGGCCCCACCAGGCCCGTGATGCCCGGCGGGATCGACAGGTTGACCCGGTTGACCCCCAGGACGTCGCCGTAGAACTTGGAGACGTTCTCGAACGTCACCCGGGTGTCCGCGGCCGCGGCGGTCCTGACGGCAGGCGCGGCGGCGGCGGCCGGCACGGTCTTCGTCTCGACTTCGGAGATCATCGCACCACCTCATACGCCCGGATACGGCGGGAGAGCAGCCAGAGGCAGAGAGTGCAGCCGGCGGCGAGCGCCAGCCAGGCAGCCCAGAGGGGCATGGCGAGGTCGGAGTCGATCTCCTGGCCGAACATGGAGGACCAGACGTTCTGCACGGCCGCCCACATCGAGACCAGCCAGCCCAGTTGGATGTGGAGCGCCTCGTTCAGGGCCTTGGCGAAGCCGGAGAGGACGAAGAAGACGATCAGCAGCGTCACCCGCGCCACCGGCTTCCACTTCACCCAGGCGGAGACGGCGAGCGTCACCAGCGACAGCACCAGGATCCAGATCCAACTGCCGGCGAAGATGGCCGTCCCGATCCGCAGGTTTTCGCCGAACCAGCCGGCGCCGTCGAGGTAGCTCTGGAAGAAGAAGAGCAGCAGGCCGGGGACCCAGGTGATCAGCGACATCAGCACCACCAGCACCGTCATCTTGCCCGCCACGTACTCGGTGCGGTTGAACGGCCGCGACAGATACAGCGGCAGCCCGTTGTTGCGCAGGTCGGGCGCGATCAGGGCCGGCCCGACGGCGAGCGCCAGCAGGAAGCAGAGCGAGCCCTGGAAGTCGAGTCCCTTGCGGAAGAACGCGGCGTTGATCGGCAGGGCGTCCTTGAGCTGATCGAGCGGCAGGTTCAGGAACTTCAGGGCCGCCAGGTTGTGGTGCAGGTAGATCATCAGCAGCCCGGCGAACGGCAGGGCGAAGCAGAGCGTGAAGAAGGCCACGAAGAACCGGCTCTGGAAAACCTCCCGGAAGGCGTAGCGCGGGAGGATCATGAAGCGCGTCCGGGTGGGAGTCAGCGGCCCCTTGAACCGCCCGTAGTTGCGCTCATACACGGCCATTGGCGTTTGCCTCCGTCTCCATGGCCTTCAGGAAGATGTCCTGGAGGGAATCCTTTTTGAAATCGAGCTTGCGGATCTGCACCTGCCGCTCGGCGGCCAGCCGGTAGAGGTCGCGGACCTCGATCCCTTCCGGCAGCACGACCTTCATTTTCTGCTTGGCTCCCATGGCCATCTCGCACCCGAGAGCCTCGACGGCGGCGGCGAAGGAGCCGTCGTCGCCCCCCCGCACCTCCAGCTCCAGGAACTTGCGGTTGGCCCGCCGCTCCTCCTCGAGGTTGCAGTAGGTGGCGATCGTCCCGTTCTTCATGACGAGCACCTCCTCGCAGCACTCCTCGACGTCGCGCAGCAGGTGGGAAGAAAGGATGATGTTGACCTCGCCGGTGTCGCGGATGTCGCGGATCAGCCGCAACATGCGCTCGCGGGCCGAGGGGTCGAGGCCGTTGGTCGGCTCGTCCAGGAAGATGAGCCGCGGCCCGTGCACCAGCGCCTGGGCCAGCTTGGCGAGCTGCTTCATGCCCAGCGAGTAGGTGTCCACCTTGCGGTAGCGGGCCTCGCCCAGGCCGACGTAGAAAAGGGTCTCGTGGGCGCGCTCCAGGGCGCGCTCCGAGGGCAGGCCCGAGATCTCGCCCATCAGCCGCACGAACCGCACGGCGGTCATGCCGGAGATGAAGGCGTCGCTCTCGGGCATGTAGCCCATGAGGCCGCGGATGGCCCGCGTCTCGGTCTGGATGTCGTGACCGAAGACGCGGGCGGTCCCCGCGGAAGGCGGATGGAACCCGAGCAACGTGTGGAGCAGCGTCGTCTTGCCGGCGCCATTGGGACCCAGGAGGCCGATGCAGCGGCCGGTCAGGGAGGCGCTCAGACCCTTGAGGATCTGACGCGTCCCGAACTTGAGCTCAAGGCCCTGAAGCTCGATGACGGGTGTGGTCGGGTCGGACATTGGCTGCTCCACGGTTGATGGCCAGGGTCGATGACGGTTGCCGAGGGCCTTAGTTGGCGTCCGCCTGCTGCTCGGCGGCCGCGGCGGCGTCGTGCGCCTGGTCCATCATCCCGGCCAAGCCGCCCATACCGGCCAGCGTTCCGAGGTTCAGGCCCAGGGGGTTCTGGTTGCTGCCGGCGAAGACGATGCGGTCAGGCTCGGCGTAGGCGTAGTAGAGCGTCGGGCCCTGCGTCGCCAGCCACTGGCCGATCGCCGCCGGACCTCTCCTGCCGTTGCCATTGCCATTCCCGTTGCCGAGGCTTTCGGGCAGCACCTTGGAGGCCGACTTCGCGAGCGGCGCGATGTTCTGGTAGACCATGGCGGAGACGTTCACCTGGCCGTCCGGACCCAGCAGGTCGCGGAACTTGGCCGTGGTGGCGAGCGTCACGCCCGAGTCCCGCTGCTGGAGCGACCGCTCGAGCAGGGCCCGGCTGGTGCCGGTCACCAGGTAGCCGTCCTCGAACACGTAGTGGATGGAGACCTTGGGCTCCGTCCCCACGATGGCGTAGAACGTCCGGCCGCCGGCCTGCTCGGTGGTGATCGAGAGGGCGGGCTTGCCCTTGCTCCGCAGCTCGGTGTTCACCCGGGCCACGACCTTTTCGAGCGTCTGCTGGAGGCGCGCCGGGTCGTAGACCTCGGCCACCACCTTCCAGGAGGGCTCGGGCAGCACCGGCCCGTCGATCGCCATGGCGAACTCGCCGCCCAGGGGCGCCGCGAGGTCGTTGCGCATGTTGAGGCCGCTCTCGGCTTCCGCCTCCGCCAGCTCTCTGGCGAACTCGGGGTTGACGGCGAGCAGCTCGTCGAGGATCGTCACGGGGTTCTTTACGACGAATGCCGCCGCAAAGTTTGCGTCCGGGGAGAAGAAGCTCAGGCTCCCCATGGGCGCCGGCGCGGCGATCCAGGAAGCGATCCCACGGCGCGGCTGGTCGAAGGTGAGGGCGGCGCGGGTCTCGGCCCGGCCGTCGATCTCCCGGCGGTCGATGATGAAGTGCTCGAGGTCGAGCATGCCCAGCCGCTCGGCCATCTGCTGCGACTCCGCGGACTCGTCCGCGTGACCCTGGCGCACCAGGGTGCCGAGGTCGGCCGCGAACAGCCAGCCGGCGCCGTCGCGGTAATCCTGGGCGATGCGGGCGTAGAAGCTGCTCGCCCGGAACGCCGTGCCGCCGGCCGCCACCTTGCGGATCTGCTCGCCGGAGGGCGAGGCCACCAGCAGGCCGTCGTGGAGCCACAGCAGCATGGCGTCGCCCTCGGGAGCGGTGGCAGGGTCGTCGATGAACCGGATGGCGTGCCGGCCGTTATCCGAGCCAGCCGAGCCAGCCGAGCCGAGACCGGCGATCTCCTGCTCGACCGTGGCGCGGAACGACGCCTCGTTGGTCACCTGGGCGAGCAGCACGGGCGCGGCATGACTGTCATGGCCGTTGCCCTGGCCATTGTTTCCGCCATTGTTTCCACCATCATTGGCGGCGTTCATCGCCACCGCCACCTCGTCGCCCAGGTACTGGCCCAGGGCGCCGACCTTCTCGATCATGTCGTGGAACTTCTGCTCGTTGCCGTTGGAGCGCAGCATCTCGCTCCACCAACTGGCCAGCGACGGGCTCTCGGCGATCTTCTCGTCGAGGATCCTCTGCGTCTCGTCCAGGCTCTTCGACAGGTTCGGCAGCGCGATCCAGACCGTCGTCCCCTCGGGGGCGAGGTCGAGCAGCCGGGTCGAGTAGCGCAGGCCGGGGCGCTGCACCCGCGAATCGATCTCGTGGCCCAGGGCGGTCAGCTCGGCCAGGAGCTGCTCGTACTGCTGAGCGTTGCGGCTCCAGGCGATCTCCTCCTTGACGGGGACGGCCTCGACGCTGGTGTGGGTCGTCACCTGGTTGCCGGGATGAAGGATGCTCTCCTTCTTGCCCTGCTCCACGTGCACCTCGCCCTCGACCACCGACACGCGGGACCCCTTAGTGCCGCTGTTGACGGAGAAGATGGTGCCGGTCACCGAGACCAGGGCGTCGCGGGTGGCGACGTACAGGTGCCGGTTCCGCTGCTTGGCGGCCTGCACGATGATCTTGCCGCGCTCGAGCTGGATGGTGTTGCCCTTGCGGCTGGCGTCGAGCGCCAGGCCGGCGCGCTCGCCCATCTCGATCAGCGAGCCGTCCTCCATGCGCACCAGGGCCGTTGAGCCCTTGGCGGTGCGGATGCCCTCGTGCTCGTCGAGGCTGGCGCCCACGGCGAGGGGCGAGCTGGAGTCGCCCGCCACCCGGTAGAGGGTGCCCTCGACCGATTCGATGCGGGCCATCTGGGTGCCGCCGGCCAGCATCTCCTGGACCAGCGTCACCAGGCCGAAGCCGAGGGCGATCGCCAGGGCGGCGGCCAGGCTCAGCCACACCGCCCGGTTGCGTCCGGCCACCGCGGCGGCGGCGGGGCGCTTCTGCACCGTGCGGCCCTCGCGGGCCTCGCGGAGCGCCCGGCGGCAGGGCACGCAGCTCCGCGTATGGTCCTCGACGAGCAGAGCGCGCGCCGGGGACAGCTCACCCCGCACGTAGGCGGGGATCAGGGACTGGAAGTCTTCGCAGCCGTGCAGGCTGCCGGCGGGAGCGGTATGGACGATTGCGGCGGCCGCGGCGGGGGCGGCCGAAGCGGCCCCTTCCTGCGACAGCCGGGCCCAGACGCGGGCCGCCGCCGCCTCGACCTGCTGCGGGTCGATCGGCTCGCCCGCCACCTGGGAGACCGCCTCGTCGAGGAGGTCGTCGTTCTTCTGGAACAGGCTCATGACATTTCTCCTTCAAGCGACCCGAGCTCTTTCTGGAGCCGGTGCCGCGCACGATGTAATAGAACGGCGATGGAGGTCTGGGAGGCGCCGAGCATCTGGGCGATTTCCAGGTTGCCAAGCCCCTCGAGGTAGCGGAGCGAGAAGATCTCGGCCTGGCGGGGAGAGAGGCGGGCCATCGCCTCCCGCAGACGGGTCTTGAGCTCCCGGCTGCCCCGCGCCCGTTCCGGGCCCGGGTCCGACACGTCCACCAGGGTTTCGCCGACGTCGTCGATGTCGACGTTCCGGTTCCGCTTGCGCCGCCGCATCAGATCGAGAGAGGCGTTGATGGCCGCCCGGTGGAGATAGCTCCCCGCGCTCTCGGAAAGATCCGGCTGCTCCTCTCGCCGCAGGAGTCGGGTGAATACGGTTTGCAGTACGTCTTCCGCGTCCATTGCGTTGCCGGTGACCCGGTACGCCGCGCGGTAAACCGCCCCGTGGTGTTCCCGAAAAAGCGCTTCCAGGGCTCCCGGGGGGCTCGCGATCGATTGGTTGTAGGCTGCGGCTTGCACGCCTCCTGCCCTCCTTTCTCCTTCACCCATGGAACGCACCTCCTGAGGATTTCTTACAGGGTACTCCTGAAACTGCTGGGCGGGGCCAGTTGGCCCCGCGGGGCGGACGGTTGGCCCCGCTTCGTAGGACGCTTGCAGGCGCAAGCGGATGGTTGACAGCCCGCCCTGGGACCCCGACGAGGGGTATCGGACGGTTGGCCCTGCCTCGTCAACCGTCCGTTCCGGGGCGTGGACGGTTGGCCCCACGGGGCAGGGGGTCGGCCCCGCGGGGCAGCCCACCTGCCCCGCAGGTCCACGGGCGCCGTTTCAGGGCGAACCGTCCGCCCCGGCCAAGTGGAGGGGCGCGGCCCGGGGCCGATCGTTCGCCCCCGCCCGGTGGACGGAGGCGGAGCAGGAGAGGCCGGCCTCTTCCCAGGGCTGAGGGGCTACGGACCAGGTCGAACCGTCCGCGCCGCACCAGAGGCGGGCGAACTGTGCTCGACTAGTACGACGTGCCCGAAGTTCGTTCCGGGTATCCGGGACTTGTGACGTCGGGAGTTGTTGGTGGGATCCCACGTTTTTCCCGCCTCGGAGACGCCCCGACGTTGTCGATTCCGAAGCGGTA
>Ga0126305_10000342_pt1 | contig 20584 bp, 6 predicted proteins | sample Plot26_FD_92536 | JGI IMG/M metagenome (GOLD analysis project Ga0126305, IMG submission 92536) | Serpentine soil microbial communities from UC McLaughlin Reserve, CA, USA - Plot26 | ecosystem: Environmental > Terrestrial > Soil > Grasslands | place: USA: UC McLaughlin Reserve, Lake County... | reverse complement strand
CTTGAATGATTTGTCTTTTGCCCGAAGGCCGTGATAAGCTAATCTTAAATATTCATCTGCTAATGCGTTGATATCTGTTGGTTCTTTCGATCCGCTGCTGCTGGTTGAGTGTTGCAGCATACCTTTCACAATAGCATCGGCTCTTTTGCCGTGATGATTTATTTTTTCTTCATTTTCAATAACACCCCTGGAAATTGATCTTACTTCGCTTAAATTTCCTTTAACGATCTCATCGTTCATTTCGATCAACAGCTCCTTATTCAGATCAGAAAAATTATTGACGAAGTTCAACGGGTTTTGAATTTCATGTGCAATACCAGCCGTCAATTCTCCCAGGCTTGCCATTTTTTCAGACTGGATCAATTGGGCCTGGGTCGATCTTAATTCACCAAGAGTCCGTTCCAGTTTTTCTTTTTGAAGATCAGTTTCCCTTTTTTGTTCCTTTAATAATCCGTAAGCTTTTTGTTTATTCCAGTTATTCCGCCATAATATTATTGCCGTAAGCAAAAAAATTGCAAGACCCGCCACCAGGCCATACCGCGTCAACCTGTCGCGATAGTCTTTTTTAGCTTTTTCAATTTCCTGCTGGCGGAGGCTTTCATCAAAATCGATATTCTGAAACTGCCGGACCTGCTTGGAATTGAAAAGACTATCTTTTATATTAATGATCATGCCCTGGTATTTTACTATGCTGTCACTATTGTTTAGTCTTTTATAATGGTCAGCCATGGCAGTGTAGCACCTGAGCATCAGGTCCGGCACGTTTAGCTTTACTGCTTCGTCAAGAGCGGTCATTGCAAAATAATACCCGGAATCGATCTTGTTTCTCTCCATGTTGATATTTGCCAGTAACAGGTTGGCCGCAATAACTCCGCGTATATATTTTTGTTTTTGACTGGCGACGATTGCTTTCCGAAAAAATTCAACTGCCTGCGCCGTGTCCCCAACTGCGAGATACGCCCTTCCAAGGTTAAGCAAAACGCTGCCTTTATATTCATGCGAATCCACTTGCCGCGAGAGTTCGTATGCTTTTTCTTCGAATATCAACGCCGAGTCCGGCTTTTTCAGGGACAGGTAAAAGCGTCCCAAATTCATATTGGCAAGGCTTAAAATTTCGAGGTTTTCCGTTTGTTCACCCAACTGGAGGGCCGTGGAATAATGAATCAATTCCTTTTCTGGATTATTAGCATTTTCATAGAGAACTCCCAGGTTAAAGTGAAGCCATGCTAAGATCTGCAACCGATATTTTCGTGGCGTAGTGTTTATCATGTGTAGTCCCGCGGCATAACGATACGTCGCCGGAAGTATATTCTTTTCATTTTGATCATCGCTGGCAATTTCGACGGCTGATAAAAATGTTTGCAAAGACCTGGGATAATTACCCATATTCAGTAATGCATAGCCTTTATTGTTCATTGCTAATGCCTCATTTAATGGGCATTTTAATTTCTTCGCCAGCTCTATCGACCTATCTGCATAAAACAATGAACTGTCGGAATTGATCTCTGAATAAGCAAACGACAGCGAGTCAAACAGAACCATTTGCAAAGTGTCATTCGTTGTATTGCCAAGGCGGGCTTTTATATAGGCGAAGTCAAATTCCTGCGTTAAAGCAGGCATCATCTTTAAGAAACCTATCAATAAGATAAGCAGCAGTTTCATTACTCTAAATTTACCGCTTTTATGAGTAAGGCAAAAGAATACTGACCTCAGTTCCTTCGCTTCCACTTACCCTGGTATATTTCGGGATCCACCAATGTCTACACAGGTAACGTAATTATGAACTCGGTCCCTTCATTTTCTTTTGTAGTTACTTTTATCTCGCCGCCATGCGCCTTCACAATATCATAGCTTAACGACAATCCTAATCCCGTTCCCTGTCCTGTTGGCTTGGTTGTAAAAAAGGGTTGAAAGATCTTATACATTATTTTTTGGGGAATACCTGGTCCATTATCTTTCACACTTATTAAAACTTTATCGCCACTTTTTTTAGTCCTTATCCAAACTGTAGGTTCGCGTTTGTAACCAGGGTCATTGAACTCTCCGGCTCCTGGCGGGGGCATGCAGGCTGCATAAAAAGCATTGTTGATCAAATTGAGAATTACACGACCAATTTCCTGGGGAACGATATTTATTTTGCCAACACTATTATCGAAATCTGTTTTTGTATTTGCATTAAACGACTTGTCTTTAGCCCGAAGCCCATGATAGGCTAATCTTAAATATTCATCACATAAAGCATTTATATCTGTTGATTCCTTTTGCCCGCTGCTGCTTCTTGAATGTTGCAGCATTCCTTTGACAATCGCATCAGCTCGTTTGCCGTGATGCTTTATTTTTTCTGAATTGAAGGTAATATCTTTTGCGATCGCGGTTACTTCTTCCAGGTTCCTCTTATCCACTTCTTCATTTAATTCTTTCAGTAATTCCTCATTTACTTCTGCGAAATTATTGACAAAATTCAAAGGGTTTTGTATCTCATGTGCGATCCCTGCCGTAAGCTCGCCAAGTGATGCCATTTTTTCTGATTGAATGAGTTGTGATTGAGTAGATCTTAAATTACCAAGCGTATCTTCCAACACTTTATTTGCTTTTTGTTTCTGCCGGTTGTTACGATAAAATATTATCGCAAGTAATAAAAACAATCCTACCGCACTCAGTAAAACATATATTCTGATCCTGTTCGTAAACTTTTCTTTCTCCTGTTGAATTTCTTGTTGCCGCTGTTGTTCGTTGATCGCTAATAGTTGAAGTTTATGAGTTTTTTCAGAACCAAAAAGACTATCATTCATTTCCAATGCTATTTCATGATAGTAGTAAGCGCTATCCAATTTGTTTTTTTGCTTATATAATTTTGCAAGTATCCTGCTGGCAGCCAGCACACTTGTTTTTTGAAATGATCTATGCCCATTATTAAATGCCAGCAATGCATAATAAAGGCTAGAGTCGGCATTATTTTTAATGTTAAAGAAATATTCAGCAACCTGGAATTGAGAATTACTGATATTTAACAGGTCATTGTTGCTAATAACTTCCCGGTAATAGCCAAGGGCTTTATCATAATTACCCAAGCGGTATTGTATATCTCCAAGATGTCTTAATACAAGTGACCTCAATGGACTCCTTGTAATATCCATAAAATTTATACTGGTTAGAACCTGGTAAGCTTGTTGATGGAAAAACAAAGCAGAGTCAAGAATATTTAATTGTTCATAAGCAACCCCGATGCATGTCAAACCGAAGCAATTCATTATTGTAAATGAAAATTTTTCATTTAATCTTTGTGACTGAAAGAGATAATTAAGGCCCTGTCTTGACTCTCCAAGATCAACATAAGCGACCCCGATAAAATTCAAACAACCTGCTTCCATTTGCTGATCACCTATACCTCTGCTTATTTGTAATGCATGGAACAATGCCTCTAAAGCCTGCGGGAAATCGCCGCCTAGCCGATGATCTTCGCCCAATGTAATTAATGCCTGCCCCTCCCCGCTTACAAAATTTAATTGCCGTGAGAGTGAAAGCGCTTCTTCAGCAATAATTATCGATGAATCCGGTTTCGAAAAACGATAGTTTCCTGCAACATCGATCAATCTTTTGACCTCGTTAATATCCTTTGGGTACTTTAATAATGTTTTATCGGAATTATTCTGCGCTGCAATTTGCACCGAAAAAATGAAGAAAGAAAAAAGCAATGGCAGCTTAAAAAAATTTCTTTTCATTATAGGTTTTATAAAATGACAATAAATTCCGATCCTTCTTTTTTGTCTCGCTTCAATCATCTTATCCTTACTATATAATTTATATTTATAAGGTCTGACTAACTCTAACGCTTATTTGCGTTGCCTGAAAAGCCATTCCATCATTAATGGATCACTATAAGCCCCCAACCATGAAAAATGCCCCACTTCAGGGTACTGTGTAAACCCTGGATGAGCTCCTGCTTTCGTTAGTGCCTGCAACATTTCAAGTGAATAAACAGGACTTACAGAAGGATCTTCCGCTCCATGAAATATCCAGATCGGCATATGGGCTATAGCTGGCGCTTTTGAGATATCACCGCCGCCGCAAACCGGAACAGCTGCCGCGAATAATTTTGGATATCGCATTATAGCGTCATAGGTCCCGAAGCCTCCCATTGAAAGACCGGTAATATATATTCTTGTACTATCAACACGTAATGTCCTTTTAAGTTTATCAATTAGCTCGAAAAGCAATTGCATTGGTTTAGTAGGTGATGGCAGTAGGCTCATCTGCGTACTATTTCTGTCACGGTTAAAATTTGACCAGCTCACATTTGAAGGACATTGCGGAGCAATTACAAAAGCCGGGTAACGAATCATATTTTCATCTGATGCAAAATTCATTGCACCCCATTTCAATTGCGCTTCATTGTCGTTACCGCGTTCACCAGAGCCATGTAAAAAAATCACCAGTGGAAATCTCCGCAAAGTATCGGCGTCAGGAAAGAGCTGGCGATAAAGCAACGTGTCGCCTTTCGCATTAATATAGCTATTGATGCTAAACTTTGAAGATGATTGTGAACATGCAGTTTGCAAGCTCACAGAAAGAACCATTGTCATTAAAAAAGTAAGAAGCTTCATATCTTTTTGATTTAATTATAAAAAGTTGTTAGAAGTGCGATAACAAAAACAGAACCCTGGCCTTCTTTCGTTTCTACTTTTAACTCTCCCCCCTGTGTCTTTACGATGTCATAACTCAGCGATAATCCTAATCCTGTTCCTTGCCCGGTTGGTTTCGTAGTAAAAAAGGGTTGAAATATTTTATCTAACACTTTTTGTGAAGTAGCAGACGAGAATGAATCTTGCGCTAAAGTCAGGAAACTAATGAGCAGGGCAAGGAAGAGCAGTGGCTTGGTGGCGTTCATCTGTTGAATTTAAATAAATTAATCCGGTGGTCAATAAGACAAGCCCGCAAACCTGCCCTTCGTTTTCAGTAGCACCTGCATTTACCCTTCCTTCCTTGCACTTTTGAAATCATATCTCAAGTCAACCAAGATCCAAAAAAAATAATTCTACGCAGGCAACGTTATTTTAAATATGGAGCCTTCTCCTTCTGTTGTTTCTACCTTCAATTCCCCTCCATGTCCTTTGGTAATTATATCATAGCTAAGCGATAATCCTAATCCTGTTCCTTCACCGGTTGGCTTGGTGGTAAAGAAGGGTTGAAAGATCTTATCTAAAACTTTTTGAGGAATTCCATTTCCGTTATCCGTGACCTTGATCTCGATCTTGTCACTCAACTTTTTTGTACTGATCGCCACAGAGGGCTCATAACCATTGGTAGACATTTTTTTCTTTTCGCCTACTGCATAAAAAGCATTGTTGATCAAATTAACCAATACACGGCCAATATCCTGGGGGATGATATTTATTCTGTCAATATTATTATCAAATTGTGTTTCAAATTTTGCATTGAATGATTTGTCTTTTGCCCGTAAACCATGATAGGCTAACCGGAGATATTCGTCAGCCAGGGCATTAATATCGGCAAGCTCTTTTTGCCCGCTACTGCTGCGACTGTGCTGCAGCATTCCTTTTACTATACTATCAGCCCTCTTGCCATGATGATTTATCTTTTTTTCATTCTCCTTTATATCTTTTGTTATGGCTTTTGCCTCATCCATATTTCCTTTTACGATCTCCTGCTCCAGTTCGTCAATCAATTCTGCATTTACTTCTGAAAAATTATTTACGAAGTTCAGCGGGTTTTGTATTTCATGAGCAATGCCTGCTGTCAACTCCCCAAGGCTAGCCATTTTTTCTGATTGGATCAGTTGCGATTGTGTTCTCTTTAAACTATCCACCGTTTGATTCAACTTTTTATAAGATTCAGCATTTTCCAAAGCAATAGCAGCATAGATCGCAATAGTACGTAACATATATAAATGGTATTCCGAATAAGCATCCTTTTGAAAACTTTGGACAGTGACCACTCCAAACATTCTATCTTTTGCTTTTAAAGGAAGATAAATGAGTGAAACGGGTTGTTGCCCTTGCTTTGGGACCAACACATCCTGCAAATAATTCTTATATTCTTCCTGCAGGTTACCCATTACGATCTCTTTCCCACTGATAAAACATAAACTGGCAAACCTGTTTTCTTCATACACAGAATTTGTATAAGAAGGTAATGCAACGCCGTTCTCATAAGTAGCCGGGAATTCAATTTTCTTTGTATCCTCGTGATAAATACCGATGCCGAAAACGGCAGCATCCATCAACGAGTTTACGTTATCATAGACAGTGCTGATGATGGTTTCTACCGACAGAGAAGAAGTGATTTTACGACCGATCTGGCCCAGCAGTTCGATGTTGCTATGGGATTGTTGTAATTCGTCTTTTTGAACAGACAGCTCATGTGCTTTTTTATCGATCTCCTGTTTTTGTTTCTGCAATAAGAGATTTGCTTTTTGTTTTTGCTTATTGTTTCGATACATTATTACAGCCAATACTATTAAAGTTGCTAATCCGCCCAGCGTAGCGAAAAGAAATGCCCGCTCCCGGTTATTCTCTGCTACCTGCAATTGTTTGTCCTTGGTCAGTAAAGCGATCTGAGCTTGTTTCTTATCTAACTCCAAACTTGCCTGGAGCATGGCAGTTTTTTGAGCAATTTCCTTTCCGGTCAGGCTGTCTTTATAATTGGAAGACAAAACCTGGTATTCGTAAGCAACATCCCATTGCTTAAGTTTAGCAGCCGACTCGGCTATCAATGCTGTTATTTCACGGTGATATAAACGCCAGCCAACTTTATTTGCCAGTTCAAGAGCATATTTTGCGGTTTTCAATCCGTTAACCGGATCACCCGAATGGGTATAGGCTTTACCTTTCACCCATTGGCCCCACGCTTCCCTGTCCTCCGTCTGGGGTTTACCTTTTGTAAAATCAAGATATATAGCAATGTTTTCGAACGCCTTTGGGTAATTACCCATGCGTTCATACACATCCCCGATATTACCATGATCGATAGCAATAGCACTTGAATCTTTCAATTCCCGGTCAATATCGAGTCCTTTAGTATATCCTTCCAGTGATGCCGGATAATTACCTTCTGTTTTATATGTTTTACCAATAGCATTATACGCGCCGGACATCCCGACTTTATACCCAATACTCTCAGCTTGTTTTAATGCATCGGTCTGGTAAGGAATAGCTTTTTTATATTCCCCTAATATATTATAAAGGTATCCGATGGTCCGTTTGATATCTACTGCCTGTTTTATATCCCCCGCTTCATTTGCATTCTTTAACCCCTGTAAAAAATAATCGAGTGACTGTGAATGATTGCCTTCATCCATTTTCATATTAGCCCACGTCCTTAACATGTAGGCCAGCTTCTTGTGATCATTTACACTTTCCAGTAGTTGTTTTGATATGGCAAATACGCTGTCTCCTTCTTTATATTTCAGTTTGGCATAATAACGGGCTCCTTCAATAGCAAGGGCATATCCTTTGCCTTTCGCATAATTTAGTTTATCGGCGAGCTCAACACCCAGTTTGATCAAAGAATCTGCTGGTCCTGATTTTGCTCTTCTTAGTTCATAAGCAAGATCATTTAGAAGGTTAACTCTTACAGTATCCTCTTGTGTGTGTGAGACCAGCAGGGTGTAAAGGCTGTCAGCTGGTTTAACCTGCGCATTTAGAAAACTAAAGCTAACGATCAAACCAAATACTGAAATAGAAATTTTCTTTCTCATATGCGGCATGTTAGTTATTAGGTTGGCAAATTCACAATAAAGATAGAGCCTTCTCCTTCTTTGGTTTCCACTTTCAATTCGCCCCCATGTGCTTTTACAATATCATAACTTAATGATAAACCCAAACCTGTTCCTTGTCCTGTTGGCTTCGTGGTGAAGAATGGTTGAAATATTTTATCCAGGACTTTTTGCGGAATACCGTTGCCATTATCACTCACTTTTATTTCTACTTTACCATTATTTTTTTTAGTGCGTACTGAAACTATCGGTTCATATTCATTGCCAACCTTTTTCTTCTTTTCATCAACGGCATAAAATGCGTTATTGATCAAATTAAGGACAACCCTTCCAATATCCTGCGGAATGATTTTGATATTACTAATGCTTTTATCGAAATCCGTTTTCAAAGTTGCATTAAACGATCTGTCTTTTGCTTTTAAGCCATGATAAGCTAGTCTCAAATACTCATCAGATAATGCGTTTATATCAGTCGGCTCCTTTTGTCCGCCGCTTTTTCTGGAATGCTGCAGCATTCCTTTTACAATAGCATCTGCTCTTTTGCCATGATGATTTATCTTTTGTTCATTCTCCTTAATATTGTCAGCGATCTCTATGGCCCATTGCGTATTGCCAGTTGCCAATTCCGTTTTTAACTCGTCTAGTAATTCTGTGTTTACATCGGAAAAATTATTAACGAAATTCAAGGGGTTTTGTATTTCATGGGCAATGCCTGCGGTAAGTTCACCAAGCGAAGCCATTTTCTCTGATTGGATCAATTGCTGTTGTGCTGCCTTCAGTTCATCATAGGCTTTTTCAATTTTTACTTTCGCTTTGTGTTTTTGCCTGTTATTTCTGTAAAAAATTATTGCTAGCAATAACAACACACCAATACCTGCCAGTAGAAAATAGGTTCTCATCTTATTTTGATAAGCCACTTTTTCTCCTTCAATTCGCTGCAGTCTTTGTTGTTCATCGAGGTTAAGTTTTTGAAATTCGGCCAGGCTTTTGATTCTCCGCTGGTTAACACTATCATTGGTCAGCTGTGCAAGTGCGAGGTATCTATAAGCACTATCAAATCGACCGTTTAACTGGTAAGCATGGTAAAGGCCTTCATAAGCATCCCCTAAATTATATTCTATCTGTGTGATCTTTCCCATTTTTTTCATGGCATCCAGGCTTTTCACAGCGTAATATACACTTGAGTCTTTTTGCATAGAATTGGAATACGAAGTTGCCAGGCCATGATACGACCTTGTAAGTGCATCCGTATTATTTTGTTTTAATGCGGATCCAACGCTTTGATGAAAATATTGAACTGCCTGGATCGTATCCCCTTTCATCAAGTGGATCTTACCGGCATAATACAGGATTGTCGACAAATATTTTTCCCAACCAGAGCTCTTTATAATTGATGCTGCGTCATTTTCGTGTTGTAAAGCTGAATCAAGTTTTCCCATTTCCATGTAGATGCGACCAAGATTAAGACTGGCAAGCAGCGAACGGGCATAGCTATTTATTTCAACAGCAATTCTTTTCGCTTCTTTAAAATGAATGATCGCCTCCTGCCTGTTCATTGTTTCCCGCATCAGTATCCCATAGATGTGATGGGCACAATTCAATGCATATAATCTTTTTTCGTTTTCAACCCTAAGGGTACCGACGTTCCAGTAGTGTTTATCATTTGCTTTGTTTTCACTTAATGCAAAAGATGCCAGGATACTTTGCAATGATTCCGCATACCGGCCCATATTTAGTTCCTGGTAAGCTTTGCGGCTGAGGATATGTGCTTCGTTCAGTTTTTTATTATTTCTCCGGCTGATCTGTAAACATTGATCGGCATAAAAAAAAGCACTGTCCCGATTCACTTCTTCATAATAATCATAAAGTTTGTTACCCGTTTCATAAAGAATAGAATCATTGTTTGCGCCAACAAAAAATATTCTTCGCAAGCTGTCCCGTAACATGTCCTGTCCATTGGAAAGAACAGGAAATAATAAAAGCATAATTATTTTTGAAAAGCTCCTCATCGTGTGGTTTGATTAACCGGCAATTGAATAATGAATTCCGATCCTTCTCCTTCTTTTGTTTCAACCTTCAACTCACCTCCATGACCTTTTGTAACGATATCATAAGCCAACGACAGACCTAATCCTGTTCCCTGCCCGGTTGGTTTAGTAGTAAAGAAAGGTTGAAATATTTTATCTAAAACTTTTTGAGGAATACCGTTTCCATTATCCTTCACTTTGATCTCTATCTTATCATCAACTTTTTTGGTAAACACTTCCACTGTTGGTTCATATCCGTTTGACTCTTCCTTTTTTCTTTCGCTTACAGCATAAAAAGCATTGTTGATCAGGTTGACAAGCACCCTCCCGATATCTTGTGAAATAATATTTATTTTTCCGATGCTATCATCAAACGCAGTTTCAAACTTTGCATTGAAAGATTTGTCTTTTGCACGCAATCCATGGTATGCAAGCCTCAAATACTCATCAGCAAGTGCATTAATATCTATTGGCTCTTTTTTACCGCTGCCACTGCGGCTATGTTGCAGCATGCTTTTCACTATCGCATCCGCCCGTTTACCATGATGATTTATTTTTTCCAGGTTCCGGATCACATCATCAGCAATATCTTTTGCGTCGTCAGTATTACCGGTTTCCAGTTCCGTTTTCATCTCATCCAGCAACTCTTTACTTACTTCAGAAAAATTATTGACGAAGTTCAACGGATTTTGAATTTCATGTGCAATGCCCGCAGTCATTTCACCAAGGCTGGCCATTTTTTCCGATTGCACTAATTGTGTTTGTGCCTGTTTCAGGTCCGTCAATGTTTTTTCTACTTGTTGCTTGGCGGCTTCCAGCTTATTAAAATCCTCATACCGTGCATAAGCAGTCGAGAATGCATCGGCAACATGTTGTATCAACTCAATTTGTTCCGCTTTCAACTGGTCTGTGTTTCCCACGTAGAGCATTCCCTGCAGGAAAGGAAGGAAATGTAAATAAAATCCACCCTTCGGAATTGTTTTCAGGTACTGTTCAGATGAAACAAGCGCTCCCTCCTTGACCAAAATATCTGCGAACTGGATAAATTCCGTTTCATCCCAGTGATCGATATAATTTCTATTTTCCTTCCAGTTGGCAACTACGTTATTAAGATTCCCTGGCGTATCATAGGGAAGATGAAATGCGGCAATAGCTTTTCCATCAGGTGTTGAAAGAAATGTATGGATCAGTTGCTGCGCATCATCCATAATAAATACACCACAGCGGATGAATGGAATACCAAGTACCGTAAGTTCATTCCATATTAAAGGAGTGATCCTGTCAAGATCATTGACCGTTCGCATCGATGCAATATCAGCACGAATCCGATCAAGTGCCGCATCTTTAATAGCTGTCTGTGTCCTTGCTTCGGCATCTTTCAGATCTTTGTATCGTTTATAAGTAAGACTGAGGACAGAAGTAAATCTCCTGTGGATCTTTAATTCTTCTTCATTTAATTCTTTTTCTGTCCATGCATATACACCGCCTTCTTCAAAGAAAAAGAAATAACCATACTGAGCTGTGTCATTTGGGTAATCAGGAAAGGATATCTGCGGTCTGACGATTTGATAATATTCTTTTATTTCATTGCCGCGTAGTACAGGATGGTATTCTGTCCTGGTAACCCAGTTGTTATATACACCTGTTAAAACGGGGTGACTTCTAAGATCCAGGTTACCGACCATTTCAATACCTTCCCCATCAGCTGAAGCATTCATGGTGGAGATCTCGGCTATCATTGTTTCTTTATTAATTAAACCCACACCACACCTGCGTGGTGTTAAGTTCAGGCCCTCCAATTCATGATAGAAGACTCCAATGGTAGTGGCGAGATCTTTTGAACTATGCATGGCCATTGCTTTACCACGAACTCTTTCCAGTGCAGCTTCAATCGTTGCTTCCCTGGCTTGCGTTTCAGCTTTTTGCAGATCCTGGTAACGGCGAAAAGTAAGTGAAAACACCGAAGCAAATCTTTTCATTGTTTGCTTTTGCTCTTCCGAATGAGGCTCCAAAGAATTTGTCCATATTGCTCCTTCACCAAAAAAGTATGATTGAACATGTACATCAGGAAATTCTTTTATCGGATGTGCCAGGTAATTTGGCGTGGCATTTAATATAGCTATATAATCTTCTTTGTCTTTGCCGGCAAGCCGATAATAATTATAATCTCCGTTATTCAACTTTACCTTCAATAATTGCCGCCAAAAAGGATGTAAATGCATATCAAATTCACCAATCGATCTTATTGTCCTGCCATCGGGCAGATTTGTCACGCTCCATACTTCCTGCTTATCGTCGGCTTTTATAATTGTAATACCCCCGCGAAGATTTTGAATGTCTAATTTTTCCAACTCTGTGAACATAGTTGCTGTTGCTGCACCAACATCTTCACTGGTATGCATGGCCATCGTTCTTGCACGAACTCTTTCAAGTCCTGCTTCTATTTGTGCTTCTCTTACATTTGCCTCTGCTTTTTGAAGATCAAGATAGCGACGATAGGTTTGTCCAAATACTCCTGCAAACCGTTTAAATATTTGAGATGCTTCTGTTGACAATTGTTCAGCAGAAAAAGAAAAAAGAGCCCCTTCTGGAAAATAAAAATCATTATGAAACTGGTGTTGTGGTAATGAAGCGACATCATAGTTGATATGATAGTCCGGCGAGTTGATCAGTTTAGTAAAATAATCAACAAGGTCATTGTCTTTTAGCTCGTATGAAAAAGTAGCATCCTTATTCTTCCATCCATTATACATGCCCCGCTGCAAAGGATGTATTGTCATATCCAAACTTCCAATGATCAATTCGACTTTTTTATTTTCACTTTTTTTAGCTGTCCACACCTCCATCTTGTTAGCTTCATGCATGATCCCTATCCCGCATCGAACGGTTTCAATACCAAGCTTTACTAATTCATCAAACATGGTAGCAACAGTATCTCCCACATCCTGGCTATTGTGCATCGCCATAGTTTTACTTCTAACCCTTTCCAGCGATGCTTCGATCTGTGCTTCTCTTGCTTGTGCTTCGGCTTTTTGCAGATCGAGGAAACGCCGGTAAGTAAGATCAAAAACTTTAGCAAAACGGATGATCGTTTGCTGATCCTCCAAGGAAAATGATTCAGTGCCAAGTATCAGCAGGTACCCATTCGAAAAATTTGCACAATGAAAAATGATACGGTCAGGCATTTTTGAGAAGATCTCATCTACCACAAACTGCGGAACGTGGTTAGATAAAAACCGATGATGCTCTTTGTTGGCATCTCCCTGTATTTCTAAAATATGAAGAGCTTTCCTTTCCTTCCAATCTTTGTATCGCTGATCCAGTACATGGTCACCGGTTAAAGGAAACTGGATAAAATTTGGGATTAACGTACCATCAGGCAAGACTACCCAGGCCGATTGTTTATTTATTTCTTCATCAATAAACATATATCCGCAGGTGAAGGTGTTAATGCTAAGTTTTCCGAATTCGTGATAAAGAAGTTGGGCTGTCTCTGCCAGTTCATCGCTTTTGTGCATGGCCATGGTTCTTGATCTCACTCTTTCCAAAGCGGCTTCTATCTGTGATTCTCTTGCTTGTGCTTCAGCTTTTTCAAGATCACGAAAACGGATATAGGCTTGTTCAAAAACTTTTGAAAATCGTTTTAATATTTCACCTTCCCTTTCAGTGTACAATTTGCTAGTGTACCTGTTTAGCTGTACCCCTGTGTTTTTTGAAAATGCAATTGCGACCGTAATTGCCGGAGCATTAAGAATGAATTGTTTTCTTTCTTCATTCAAAAATTTAAAATCCGTGTTTTTAAAAGCATACTCGAACCATTCATTTTTTTCTTCAAATGAATAGGCCGTTGTAGAAAATTCTTTTCCGTTTTCCCTGGCAGCAATCAGATCTCTTGTCAACGATAGATCTGTATATGGCATGTGAAAGCTTGCTGAACGTTTTTGAACAGGGCTTGCGATCCAGTAGTCATAGTTTCTCGTGCCTTCTTTGAAAATTGCAATATTGGCAGAAGCCATTTCAATATTCAAATCTTGTAATCTTTCAAACACAGTATTCACGACTTCCTGTAACTCCTCACTTTTATGCATCGCCAACGACCGGCTCCGAACTTTTTCTAATGCCATTTCTATTTGCGCTTCTCTTGCTTGTGCCTCGGCCTTTTGCAGATCTGAGAACCTGCGATAAGCCAGGTCGAAAACCACAGCGGCTCTTCTTTGTAAATAGGTGACTTCCTCCGAAGGTTCCTGCTTTGAAACCATTAACAGGGCGCCTCCCGAAAATTTGGAAAACCGGTAATAACGTTTTTCATGAATGCTATTTTCCTCGCGCATGGAATTAACAACATCAGGGGCTAATTTGAAAAATAGGTCATACCATTCTTCTTGTTTTGCTCCGCTTAATTCTATTGTATATTCTTTTTCTTCGCTGTAAAATTTTGTCAACCATTCCCGAATAAATTCACAGGAATTTTTGGGTATGGACATATGCCCATAAGCTATTTTATTGTATGCTTCTGAAGGTCTGAATGCACGCCAGGAAAGAATATAATCAGGATCTTCTTCATAAAGGTGTATGACAGATGCTTCCAGTTCAGGCTGGCCCAATAAGGCCATTTGCTCCCGCAACACTTTGGCTACTTCCATCAGTTCATCAGACTTGTGCATGGCAAGTGCACGGGCCCTTATTCTTTCCAGTGCAATTTCTATCCTCGCTTCGTTAGCCTGACCTTCCGCTTTTTGCAGATCAAGAAAACGGCGATAGGTAAGATTAAATACAGAAGCAAAGCGTTCCAGTATTTGTATTGTTTCTGTCGATTGTGGTTCATGTGTTGTCACCAATATCCAGCCTTGGGAGAAAAAAGCAAAACTATGGACACGACGGTCTTTGATAAACTCATCCTTTACAATCACACCCATTTCTTCACGGGCAAATTTTACCCATTCTATTACATCAACTCCATGCAGATCTACAACAAGTGACCTCTTTTGATCTTTCCAGGCTATGTATGTTTTTGAAAGAACAGTTCTCTCACTTAATCTTGCCTTAAATTTTTTATCGATGTGCCTGCCCGATTGATCCGTCGACCAATAGTTAACCACTCCTTCTTCTTCATCAGCAATGCCAATTGCAATGCGATCAGGAATTCCACCGAGCTCACTTAGTTGCTGAAAAAGAACCTGTGCTGTTTCTGCCAGCTCCTCACTTTTATGCATCGCCATAGTCCTTGCACGAACTCTTTCCAATGCTAATTCGATCTGTGCTTCTTTTGTTTGTGCTTCCGCTTTTTGAAGGTCATTAAAACGTGTATAAGTAAGATCAAAAACTTTGGCAAATCTGAGCAATATATCAAAGTGTTCATTTGATAAGGGTTCAAGTGTCGCTAATGTCAGGTTGCCGAAACTATTAAATGATGAATTTAAATAAACTCTCTCGGGAGCTTTCATTCCTGCAATAACAAAATCTGGTAGGTGTGAAAGCTCAGATTCGACGAATAAAAAATCGTCCCAATCTTTCTTAACGGCGCCTTCTAAAACATACACCCAGTTTAATTTCTTTTCGTGCCACGCTTTTAAATAAGCTATATAAGGAGGATGCCCATGATTTTGTATGCGCAAACCAATTGGTTCTGTTGGGGCTTCAGAATTTGCCATCCACCAAACTGAATCATTTGACCTTGGATCATAGATCATGATGAGGCAACGGGTAAGAACTATATCAAGCTTTGTAAGTTCTGTAAACACTGTGCCTATTAATTCTTTTAATTCATCCGAATTTTGCATAGCCATTGCACGGCTTCTTACCCTTTCCAATGAAGCTTCGATCTGTCCTTCTCTTGCCTGGGCTTCGGCTTTTTGCAGATCAAGGAAACGGGTATAGGCTTGTTCAAAAACATTTGCGAAGCGTTTGAAAATAGCATTTTCTTCATCGGTAAAAGGGATAGCATCATACCGGCCAACACTAAACCATATATTTTTCGTTAAGAAAAGCGAACGGACAAAACCTGTAGAGCTGTATACAAATTGCTTTCGTTCTTCAGGGGTATTTTTTGCAATGGTATTTTCAAAGAAATAATGGAAAAAAATATTCGATTGTTCCGGGGTATATACATCAGTATAAAAATCATTTCCCTTTGCTACTTCTTCTGTTATCCGGTTAAAAATTGGATGATCTAAATAAGGAACATGTATAAGGGCCGGGTAAGCTTGCTCAGGTGTTGAAAGCCACAGGTCCCAGCTACCATCAGGATCGATTTTGGCAAAATTGGCAACATTAAATTTTAATCCTAATAAAAATAATTGTTCTGTCACTACTTTGATGACCTGATGAAGGTCATCGCTTTTGTGCATTGCCATTGACCGGCTTCTCACTCTTTCCAACGCCGCTTCGATCTGCGCTTCTCTTGCCTGCGCTTCTGCTTCTGCAATATCAATGTACCGTTGATAGGAAAGATTAAAAACATTTCTGAATCTTTCAAGTACTCTAATTTGCTCATGCAATGCTGGTTTAAAAGTTGAGATGCTTAATCCTCCCATTCCGATAGAGTAGGAATAATAGTAAACGGATTTTGCCTTATCCAGTTTTGGATCGGGTACATGACCAACTTGTTCTCTATATTTTCGCCATGCCTTAATTTCTTTTTCAGTAATAACAATTTCGGCAAAAGCATCATTGGCTTTTTTTAGTTGATCTATCCAGCTCTGTACTTTTGGATCGCTTTTATAATCTACTTCCACCACACCGGTAACACCGTAATCAGAATAATAATAACTTTTAAGCGTTTCTTTTGCATCACTGATAATAATGATCTCGGTATTCCGGAGATCAATAAACCCGAGTGATTTTAATTCCGTAAATAATGTTTCACCTATACCGGGCAGGTCTTCCGGCCTGCGCATAGCCATTGCAACCGCTCTCACTCTCTCGAGCGCTGTCTCTATTTCCAGCTCACGGTTCTTATATTCTAATTCTTCAGTTCGTCTTTTTACGGCATCGCGAAGCTGAATGTTCTCCGCCTTTATTTTATCAGTATTTACCTGTTCCCCTTCTTCTGTTTTTGAATCAGGGAAGGATCCGTGCTGATGGATCACTTTCCATTTATTATTTTTCTTATGAAAAAGACTTGAAATGCGTGCCGGACCATAAAACGTCCAATGATCATCTATCAGCAAATAAAAATCTGATGCCTCATTGACCATAAAGCCCCCTTCAACAGGCATCACTTTGATCTTCCTGTTCCGGAATTGCGCTTTCCCTGTTATTTGTTCTGCCGTGGAATTATAATATTTAACAGCCGCTTTTTTATTTTTGAATACTTCGCCAGCGGCAGAACCAATTATGTAACAGTTCTCGTCCAGTATTGATGCAAAGGTTCGCATATCACCCCTGAGATACGCGTCCCATATTTCACTATATGCTTTCAGAATTTCAGCTTCCAGTTTTTTCGTCAGTTTCATTTTTTAGTTGTTAGCCGGTAAAAAAATGATAAACTCTGATCCTTCTCCTTCATTAGTCGCTACTTTCAGCTCTCCATTGTGTGCTTTCACAATATCATAACTTAATGACAGACCCAAACCTGTTCCCTGCCCTGTTGGTTTTGTTGTAAAGAATGGCTGAAATATTTTATCCAGGACTTTTTGCGGAATACCATTACCATTATCTGCCACTCTTATTTCTACTTTATCCCGGCCGATGGGGTCGTCCGGGCGCGGGTTTATTCTTTTAGTTGTAACCCAGACTGTCGGTTCATACCCTTCCGCATGTTGTTTTTTCTTTTCCGATACCGCATAAAATGCGTTAGTAATTAAATTGAGAACAGAACGGCCGACGTCCTGCGGCACAATATTTATTTTACCGATCGTTTCATCAAAATCGGTTTTCATTGTTGCATTGAATGATTTGTCTTTTGCCCGTAAACCATGATAAGCCAATCGCAAATATTCATCTGCCAAAATGTTAATATCTGATGGTTCTTTAACGCCACTGCTGCTTCTTGAATGTTGCAGCATGCCTTTTACAATTGCATCTGCGCGTTTGCCATGATGATTTATTTTTTGCTCATTCTCTGCAATATCATTTGCAATTGCTTTTGCCTCCTCTACATTTCCCTTTTCGATCTCCTCTTTCATTTCTGCTATCAATTCCGTATTTACTTCAGAAAAATTATTGACGAAGTTCAACGGATTCTGTATCTCATGTGCGATGCCCGCAGTAAGTTCTCCTAACGAAGCCATTTTTTCTGATTGCACCAACTGCGCTTGTGTTTGCTTCAGATCAACCAACGTATTTTCGATCTGTTCTTTGGCCGATTCCAGCCTGTTGAAATCATCATACCGTGCATAAGCAATGGAGAATGCGTCGGCAAGATTTTGCACCAATTGCAGTTCATCTTCCTTAAGAGGGGTTTCATTGCCTACATATAAAATACCCTGCAGGAACGGCAGGAAATGCAAATAGAGATCCTTTGGACGATGCTCCGTCAGGTATGTTTCGGTTGATATGATATTACCCCGCGACAGCAAGGTTTGAGCTTGTGCTAAAAATGTTGCTTCATCCCAATGAGCTTTATAAATTTCCTTCCTTCGCCAATAAGGTAAGGCCTCGCTTATAACTGCAACATCTGAATAGCTAGAAGTAAATGATGCAATTGATTTGCCTTCCGGCGTAGATAAAAATGTATCAACCTGTTCATGTTCTTCATCTAAAATAAAAACACCACAGCGGGTAAATGGAACGCCCAGTGTTGTTAATTCGTCCCAGACCAAAGGTTGAATTCTCTCAAGATCGTTTGTTGTACGCATGGAAGCTATTTCTGCACGGATCCTGTCAACCGATGCCTGCTTGATAGCTTCTCTCGCCTGCGACTCTGCTTTTTGCAAATCAAGAAATCTAATGTAGGTCTGCTCAAAAACTTTTCCAAGGCGTTGGAATATATCATGTGCTTCTGGTACCGGTTCGTAAGTAATAAACATCAGGCTTACTTTTGAACCAAACACAAAATGTTCATATTGATGGGATGGGAAGCGGACGCCATCCTGAAGCATTATTTCATATTGTTTCTCATCAAGCTTCGTAAGTGCGAGGTACAATTGTTTGATTTTTTCTCCTTCCACATATTGCACATCAAATTCGACCCCGCTTTTTCTTGCATTACTAATATCAGTTAATGCCTCCGCTGTCTCTGTATATACTGTATAAGGCTCAATAAAACCGCCCTGGGGGCTTGTGATATAGTCAACATAAGAATTATTGTCTTCACTCCATACATTAAAACCTGCAGTCGAGGTTTTAATGCCCAGGGCGCTAACCTGTTCAAATAATAAGCCTGCCACATCGGTCAACTCATCGCTTTTTTGCATGGCCATGGTACGGCTTCTTACTCTTTCCAATACCGCTTCGATCTTTGCTTCCCTTGCCTGCGCTTCTGCTTTTTGAAGGTCAAGAAATCTCGTATAGGTTTGTTCAAAAACTTTTGCGAAGCGTGGAAGTATTCTTTTTTCCTCAAATGGTTTAAGTGCAGATATAAGCAAATAACCATACAGGAACGATGCTCCGTAATCAATTTCCCATGTTGGGATCGCTGGTAGAGGGAGTCCCTTGGCTGCTATGCCATCCCACATTGCTGTAACTGAAGGGAGAGCTAATAGCAAATCAAAATGATGTACAATTTTATCTGCAGGAATTTCGATTGAAAACAATTCAATGCCAGCCTTCCATTGATCGTACAGGTATTGATGAACAAAATCTAAATTAGCCGGCACAAAAAATGGCGGTAGCATGCCTGCTTCCGGTAGACTGAGCCATTGTTCTACTTCGTTTTTATCTTTATCACACAAAACAATTCCGCAGGAGAATAGATCGCCACCCAAAATTCGCAGTTGATCGAACATCACAGTAGCTACACCGGCAAGGTCCCCGCTTGAACGCATGCCCATCGTGTGTGAACGGACTTTTTCCAAAGCATTTTCAATTTGGGCTTCTCTTGCCTGCGCCTCGGCCTTTTGCAGATCGAGAAAGCGAGTATAAGTTTGATCGAATACAGCGGCAAATCTTTCATAAAGCCCGACGTTGGCCGGTGTGTTTGGATCTGAGCTGATAACCCCCAACATACCCTTTGAGAAAAAAGCAAAGTTCTCTACACGCGTTTCACCAAAATTTTCCCGCTTCAGTTTAGGACCCCTGCTTTTCAAAAACTGGAAGTAGCGGTCCAGTTCTACACCGTGGAGATCTATCACTATTGATCTTTTTTGTTGTCGCCATGCATCGTAAACTTTTTGCATGACTATAGGTTCATCGACTGGAAATTTCTGCATCTTTTCCATTTGGCTGCCACCCGGGCGGGTAGCCCATACGTCAACGACATGTTCTTCTTCATTGATTACTCCAATGATCGTCCGTTCAATATTTTCACCCAGCTGGTTAAGCTGGTCAAAGAGTACCACCGCTGTTTCCATTAATTCATCACTCTTCTGCATAGCCATTGTTCTTGCACGAACCCTTTCCAAAGCAAGTTGTATCTGTGATTCTCTTGCTTGTGCTTCGGCTTGTTTCAGATCACTAAAACGGATATAAGTTTGGTCAAACACAGCTGCAAATCTTTTTAGCAGTTCAAATGTTTCATCAGGTGTTTCTTTATCGGATGAGAAGGACAACCATCCTTTTGAAAAGAAAACAATATTGACGATCCACTGATCTTCAGGAAAATTTACTTTCGTCTCAAAAAAACTATTACGGTGTTCATTATAGTCTTTTAATTCCTGTCCTCTAATCTCAACTTTCAAGGATTTGTGTTTTGCTTTCCAGGCAGCAACTGCTTTAGCCATCG
>Ga0126305_10000341_pt1 | contig 20592 bp, 17 predicted proteins | sample Plot26_FD_92536 | JGI IMG/M metagenome (GOLD analysis project Ga0126305, IMG submission 92536) | Serpentine soil microbial communities from UC McLaughlin Reserve, CA, USA - Plot26 | ecosystem: Environmental > Terrestrial > Soil > Grasslands | place: USA: UC McLaughlin Reserve, Lake County... | reverse complement strand
TCCTCCTTCCCCACCGGCGGCGTCCGCGCCACCTTCGAGGCCCGCGGCTACACCGCCTGGGACCCGACCAGCCCCGCCTTCATCCTCGAGAACCCGAACGGGGCGCTGCTCTGCATCCCGACCGCGTTCGCCTCCTGGACCGGCGAGGCGCTCGACGCGAAGATCCCGCTGCTGCGCTCGATGGACGCGCTCTCGCGCTCGGCGATCAAAGCGCTCCGCCTGCTCGGTGACGAGCAGAGCCAGCGTGTCTTCACCACCGTCGGCCCCGAGCAGGAGTACTTCCTGATCGACGAGCAGTACTTCTTCGAGCGGCCGGATCTGATCGCGACCGGGCGAACCCTCTTCGGCGCCAAGCCGCCGAAGGGCCACGAGCTCGACGACCACTACTTCGGCTCGATCCCGGAGCGCGTGCTCGCCTTCATGCTCGACTCCGAGCTGGAGATGCGCAAGCTCGGAATCCCGGTCAAGACCCGCCACAACGAGGTGGCGCCGGCGCAGTACGAGATCGCGCCGATCTTCGAGAACTCCAACGTCGGCTCCGACCACCAGCAGTTGCTGATGCAGACGCTGGAGAGCGTCGCCCGCCGCTACGGGCTCGTCTGCCTCCTGCACGAGAAGCCGTTTGCCGGCGTCAACGGCTCCGGCAAGCACAACAACTGGTCGATGGGCACCGACACCGGCTTCAACTTGCTCGACCCGGGCGCGACGCCAGCCGACAACATCCACTTCCTGTTCTTCTGCACCGCGGTGATCCAGGCGGTCAACAAGCACCAGGGGCTGCTGCGCGCCTCGGTCGCCAACATCGGCCAGGACCACCGCCTTGGAGCCAACGAGGCGCCGCCGGCGATCATCTCGATCTTCCTCGGCGCCGAGCTGGAAAAAGCGTTCGAGGCGATCTCGACCGGGCTCGGCGACCCCGATACGCCGGCCTCCTACCTCGACCTCGGGGCGACGGTGCTGCCGCCGCTGCCGATGCACGGCGGCGACCGCAACCGGACCTCGCCGTTCGCCTTCACCGGCAACAAATTCGAGTTCCGGGCGCTGGGATCGAGCATGTCGCTCGGCTTCCCGAACACCGTCCTCAACACGATCGCGGCGGAGGCGATCGACGAGCTCGCCGGCAAGCTGGAGGCGAAGCTGAACGGCGGCGAGCAGATGCCGCAGGCGGTTATGGAGGTCGTCAAAGAGAGCTATCTCGCCAACAAACAGGTCTGCTTCAGCGGCGACAACTACTCCGAGGAGTGGCATCAGGAGGCCGAGCGGCGGGGGCTCAAGAACCTGCGCACGACGCCGGACGCGCTCCCGGAGGTCCTCGCTGGCAGCACCGTGCAGGCATTCGAGAACTACCACGTGCTCTCGAAAGCGGAGCTCGAGTCCCGCTACGAGGTCTGGGTCGAGCAGTACTGGCTCCGCGCCAACATCGAGGCGGAGACGGCTTATTCGATTGCGAAGACGATGATCCTGCCGGCCGCCCTGCGCTACCTCGCCCTGATCGGCGAGTCCGGCGTCTCGGCGATCGAGGGCGAGGTCCGCGGCCTCGTCGACGAGCTGGTCGCCGGCCTCGGCGAGCTGGAAGCCGCCAACGTCGACCCCGGCCTCGAGGGTCTGGAGATGGCACTGCACGCCCGCGACAAGCAACTGGCAGCGATGGACAGCGTCCGCGAGGCGGCCGACAAGCTCGAGCGCGTTGTCGCCGACGAGCTCTGGCCGCTGCCGAAGTACGAGGAGATGCTGTTCATCAAGTAGGGCGTTGGGGCGAGGGCTGGGTGACCCCCTCCAGACACATCTCGCTATGGCTCGATGTTGAGTGTCTGGAGGGGGTCACCCAGCCCTCGCCTTGTGGAGTGTTAGCGGTGCTGCAACAGCGCCAGCCGCTTTTCGACCGTCAACGGCAGCTGGCCTTCTTCGGTGTAGGTGAGCTGCAGGGTCAGCTGGGCGCGGCCTTTGTTGTGGAGGCGGGTGCGGATTTTTTGGCCGAAGCGGGTCTTGCCTGGCCAAAGCTTGAGGCGCCAGTTGAAGGAGCCTCCGCGGGATGGCGGCGGTTCTGGGCCCTTGTTCACCCTCCAGCCGATCCCCGGGGGGCTCACGGCGAGGTCGCCCCGCTCGGGGACGCTGATGTGGAGGACGGCGGATCCGTCCTTGCGGTTGTGCGCGGCTTTCCCGATGTAGAAGGGCCGCGACGGCAGAGGCAGCGGGGGCGGCGAGGGGCGCGCGTCGACCGCGACGCTCGTCGCGTTGAACTTCTGCGTCGGGATCCAGGACTTGTTCACATCGCTGCCGTCGGTGGCGGCGCGACCGATGGTCGAGTAGCTCATCCCTTCCGGCGTGTTCATCCAGTAGACGTGCCCGGAGTCGACCGCGATCCCGCCGACGTGGTCCAGTCCACCGATGAAGTCGGGCTCGACTCCGGTGCCATCGGCGAGACGGGCGCGGCCGATCGCGCGGTCACCGCTCCAGTAGAGATGGGTCGAATCGGCGGCCAATCCAGGACCGGCTGGGATGGTTTTGACGAATGCGTCCTTGACTTCGGTGCCGTCGAGGCGGGCGCGGCCGATTTCGTTGAAGGTGACCCAGTACAGGTAGCGATCGTCGACCGCCACCTCGGAGGGTTCTCTCAGGCCGGTGATGAAGCTGTCCTCGCGCGCCGATCCGTCAAGCGCCGCCCGGCCGATTGAGCCGCCCCCGCGGTTCACCCAGTAGACGTGGCTGCCGTCGACGGCGATCCCGCCTGGACTGTTGAGGCCGGAGACGATCTGGGTGGGAACAGCCGGTCCTTCCAGGTTGACCCTCCAGATCCCGAACCATTCGCACCAGTAGAGGTGGGTGGCGGTCACCGCGACGTCGCAGGTCGGCCCGCGCATGCCCCGGAACAGGAGGTATTTCGGGTTCGGGTTGCTGCCGTCCAGGTCGGCGGCGCCGAGGGTTCCTGGTTCGTCCCAGTACACGGCGGCCGGAGCGGCAGGCACGACCAGCAGCGCGATCGTCGCCAGCAGCCCGATCACATAGAGCGCGCTTCGTCCCATGGCTCTACTACGAGGCCCCTGCCGCTTCGTCACATGGAAAAGAATCGCAGAGAACTCAGGGGTGCGGCGAGACCCGCATCCGCAGCCCGCCCTTCGGCGAGAGCGTCGGCATCTGGCGGATCGTCATCGTGCGGCCGGGGAGGGCGTCGATCCGCAGGCGCTGCAGCAGCTTCGTCGCCACCAGCTTCACCTCGGTCTGGCCGAAGCGCTTGCCGATGCAGATGCGCGAGCCGCCGCCGAAGGGGACGTAGGCGCCGCGCGGCAGCGCCGCCTTGCGCTCGCGGGTGAAGCGCTCGGGGATAAAGGCCTCCGGCTCGGGAAAGACCTCGGGCAGGCGATGGCTGGCCCAGGAGCAGTAGTTGACGTAGGCACCGCGGGGCACCGTGTAGCCCCCGAATTCGTATTCCCGGATCGCCCGGCGCGGTCCGATCCAGGCGGGCGGGTAGAGCCGCAGGACCTCGTCGAGGACCGCCTCCAGGTAGGGCATCTCCTTTTCCAGCTGCAGCGGCGTCGGGCTCTCGCCGTTCAGGACCTGGTCCTGCTCCTGGTGCAGGCGCCGCGTCACCTCCGGGTGGCGCGCCAGCTCATGCAGCATGAAGGTCAGGGTCGAGGTCGAGGTGTCGTGGCCGGCGAACATCAGCGTCATCACCTGGTCGCGGATCTCGCGGTCGCTGAACTCCTCCCCGCCGGCGCCTCGAGCGCCGCAGAGGAGGCTGAGGATGTCGTGGCGGCCGGGGTCCGGGGCGGCGCGGCGGCGGGCGATCTCGCCGAAGACGATCTCGTCGAGGACTGCGCGGAAGGAGACGAGCTTGCGCCAGGGCGAGCCCGGCCCGCGCAGCAGCCGCAGGCCGAAGTCGATCCCGTAGTAGCCGAGCGCGCGCTCGAAGTGCTCGGCCGCGGCGGCGCCCTTGCCGGCCTCGTCCGGGTCGAGCCCCAGGAGCGCCCGCATCGCGATCCGCATCGCCAGCGTCCGCATCCACTCGTAGATGTCGACGACCTCGTCGCGGGGGAGCGCGTCGATCGCCCGGTCGGCCTCGACCGTCATCGCCTCGGTCGCGGCCGCGACCTGCTCGCGGTGGAAGGCGGGCATCATGATCGCGCGGGCGCGGTCGTGGTAGTCCTCGTCGACGGTCAGCAGGCCGTCGCCGAGCAGGGGGATCAGGTCACCGAAGCTCGACTCGCGCCAGTGGAAGTTCTCCGGGTGTCCGACGGTGACGAAGTGGTTGGCCTCCGGCCCGAGCATGAAGACGACCCGCGAGTGCAGCAGCCGCAGGCTGAAGATCGGGCCGAACTCTTCGTAGGCGCCGAGCAGCAGCGGCAGCGGATCGTGGGCGATCTGGTGGGTGCGGACCCAGCTGAAGTCGGTGCGGCCGGGCGGGAACTTCCCCCTCCCCCGCCACTCGTCGACGAAGTCCCTGACCACCCGGCGCGCCGGGTTGCCGGACATCTCCGGCGGGCGCGCGACCGGCGAGGTGATGTCAGCCGTTGCCATCCCCGGTGATCGTAACTGGCTAGCTGGCCAGTTTCAGTTCAACCGGGCTGCTGCTACTCGTTTGCTTCGCCCGGCGGGCCGCCGTTGCCTTGGTCCTCCGCGTGCTGGGTAGGTGGATTGGCGTCCGGAGCCCACGGATTGGCTATGTCGATCCCGGTCGGAGTTGGAGCCGGGATCGAGATCCCATGCTCCTCGAGCGTGCCGGGGTCAGGCACCTTAGGCAGCGGTTCCACCGGTCTCCTGCTCATCGGTTCCGATGGTACCTGCTGGTTCAGCTTCATATTCAGCGAACGCCACGCTCGCCACGGCCTCCGCAGCTATGAAAACCCCACTGCTGTTGGGAACCTCTTTTAATCTGCCTTCCAGGATCAGGAGCTGTGCGTCAAGAACCAAGCCTCGTCCGTCGGCCTGAAAGTCGGCGCTTCCCCCCTCCGCCATCACGCCGTAGACATCTCCCCCTTCGCGAAGTCGAACGTGGACGACCTGCGGCTTGGCCATCCGATTCATCCGCTGCAGCAGCCGATCCCATGCGAAGGCGAAAGAGAATGCCCTTATGGCTAAATCGCCGAATCTGCCGTAGCGCCGCGGCGTGCCCCTGCGCGCAATTTCGACGCGGAAGGCGACGCGCACCCCCAACCAGAGCAGTGCTCGCAGCGTGACTCCCAGAGCCACGCTCGCGACCAGAAGACGCCAGGAGAGAGCGATATATGCCTGAACCTGGGCTTCTCCACCCTTCTCCGATGCATCGAGCACTGCGGCCAACCGGTCATCGGCTTCAAGGCAAACCACCGCCAGGCCCCAGACGAGAAGACTCAAGATGAGGTAGCTGCCTACCGCTCCGGCTCCTCCTCGCTCTCGAAGTTGAGGCCGGCCGTACTCCAGAAACTCGAGCACGATGATCCCTGGAATCGCCCCCAGGGCGAAGGTCGCCACCGCCTCAAAGCTTCCCGCCATCCGGCAACCCTTCTCGATTTGAGGTCACAGATGGTGCGTCAGATGCAAACTTCTTCGAAATTCTCGCAGTCGAAACTGCACCTTCCAGCGCCTAAACCGAGGTGGCGGCGAGCTGGCCGCAGGCGGCGTCGATGTCGCGGCCGCGGGTGAGGCGGACGGTGGCGGTGACGCGGTGCTCGGCGAGGATCGCTCGGAAGCGCTCGATCCGCCCCGGCGAGGAGCCGTCGTAGGCGCCGGTCGGGTTGTAGGGGATGAGGTTGACCTTGTAGCCGCGGGGGTCGAGCAGCTCGGCCAGTTCGCGGGCGTGCTCGGGGTGGTCGTTGATGCCGTCGAGCATCACGTACTCGACGAAGACCTTGCGGCGGCGGGTGGCGCGATAGCGCTCGCAGGCGGCGAGGACCTCGGCGATCGGGTAGCGCTCGTTCACCGGCATGATCTGCGAGCGCAGGCCGTCGTTGGGCGCGTGCAGGGAGAGGGCGAGGCTGACCGGCATCTCGCACTCGGCGAGGCGGTAGATCCCCGGCACCCAGCCGACGGTCGAGATCGCGGTGCGACGGTGGGTGACGCCGAGGTCGGGCAGCCGCTCGCAGGCGGCGAGGACGTTGTCGATGTTCATCGTCGGCTCGCCCATCCCCATGAAGACGACGTGGTCGATGTCTTCGCTGCGGCGGAAGTGGAGCGCCTGGTCGAGGATCTCGTCGACCTCGAGGTTGCGGCCGAACTTCATCTGCCCGGTGGCGCAGAAGCTGCAGGTGAGCGGGCAGCCCGACTGCGAGGAGACGCAGACCGAGCGGCGACCGTCCCGGTAGCGCATCAGCACCGCCTCGATCGGCCGCCCGTCGGCGGTGTGGAAGAGGGTCTTGACAGTCCCGTCGTCCGACTTCGCCTCGGTGGCGACGGTCAGGGTCGAAAGCGGCACCGTCTGCGCGAGCCGCTCCCGCAGCCCCGCCGGCAAGTTCGTCATCTCCTCATAGGAGCGCGCCCCGCGCGCCACCCACTCCCACACCTGTTTGGTGCGGTACGGAGGCTCACCCGCCGCGGCAAGCGTCGTCGTCAGCAGCTCACGATCCACGCCGTCGAGTGTAGGGAGCGTCACTCGTGGATCTTCTCGCCCCGCTCGAGCATGCCGACGAACTTGCGCAGGCGCCGCTCCCGCGTCTCCGGCTTCTTCGCCTCGTCGAGGCGATAGAGGATCGCGTAGCGGTTGGCGCCGTCGAGGGAGGCGAAGAACTTGGCTGCGGCCGGATTGGCATCGAGCTCGACCTGTAGATCCGGCGGCACCTTGGCTGATCCCTGGCCCTCATACGCGGCCTCCCAGCGGCCGTCCGCCTTCGCCGCCTCAACCTGGGCGAGGCCGGCCGGTCGCATCCGCTCCGTCTCGATCAACGCTTCCGCCTTCTCACGGTTGATCTTCGACCAGCGGCCGCGAGGACGGCGCGGCGTGAAGCGCTGCAGGAAGTGGGTCTCGTCCAAGCCCCGCTTCTGGCTGTCGATCCAGCCGAAGCAGAGCGCCACCTCCAAGGCCTCGCCGTAGGTGACGCTGGGCTCCGGCGCTCCCTTCTTCGCGATCTTCAGCCAGACGCCGTCGGCGGACTCGTGGTTCTCATCCAGCCAGTCCTCCAGCTCTGCAGGTCCGGAGAAGAGGTGGACCGGGAGCTCGTCGTAGGGAGAGTCCACGTTTAGTCGATCAACCCCCGCAACTCTGCAGTCAAATTCTCCTCAAGCTCCTTGATCGTGGCGTAATGAAGGCACTTCTGTCCCTGCACGTCGAACTTCGGCTTGGTGTCCTGATGGTGGACGAGGACAGTGGGAACGTTCGCCGCCCAGGCAAACCCCACCTCGAGGTAGACGTTCGGATTTGCGTCGGTGAGATCGGCCACCAGCAAAGTGGCCGAACGAATTCTCTCTTTCATCCGATCGAGGACGTCGCCGGTGAATTTCGCCTGGTCGATCCGTTCGCAGAGCAGGCCGGAGGCCCGAACCGACGGTGCGATGCCGTAGTGGAAGACGTCTCCGAACTGCTGGGCGAAGGGCATCGCCACGAACGCGTGGTCATGTTCTGCGGTCGCGGCCGACGAGACTCCTCCCACCATCTCAACGATTTTCCGGTCGGTGGGGACCCGGACGCCCGCCGAGGGCCCGCCATCCATCGTCTCCGCCAGACGCCTGCGGAGCCGGTCCGCCCGACCGACGTCCGCCTCCACAATCAAGACGCGCTCGAGCGAGGCTGAGACCGTTTCCAAATCGAATGCGTCCAACAGGCCCGCTATCTCCGCGTCGAAACAGGCGATCTCGTCAAGCCCGAACCCGGCGCCATGCAGGGTTAGCGCCACCTCTCTTGCGTCCGGAATCTCGGCGCCGACCACGGCCATCGCCCGACGAGCGAAAAGCCTGATCTCCGCATAGCCGAAGTCGACAAGAGCAGGGACTCCCAGGAACACAACCTTCCTCGCAACAAGGCCAGGCGGGCCGTCGACGATCACCTGACCACCAGGGCCGAGACTCATGTTCAGATCGAGGCCGAGGACCTTCTTGGCGGCGGCATCGACTCCGAGCGACGTTTGCGCATGCTTCAGAACCAGCGCGTCGGCATGGAAGCGCAGCACATCATCGGTCACCACTTCGATCTCGATGCTCTGGGGCATCGACTGGTACCTAATCAAATTTCGAAGGTTCCTTAGTTACAACCCCGCCGCGTCAGCCAGCAAGTCCACCTGGGCCGGGTCGTTGGAGCTCGGGAAGAGGAAGAGCTCCTGACAGCCGGCGCCCTCGAAGGCGGCGAGGTACTGCTGGATGGTCTCCGGGGTCTTGGCGGCGGACTCGGCGATGAAGTCGGCGACGTCCTCCCCGAGCCAGGCGTAGTAGTCGGTGAGGTAGGCGCTGGCGTCCTCCTCGGCGCGGTCGCCGAGGGAGAAATAGGCGAGAGCGGCGTTTTGCGGCTGCTCGCCGCGGCCGGATTGGGACCAGACCTGCTCAAACGCTTGCCGCCACTCGGCGAACTGGTCCGGCGGCGCCCCCGCCGCGATCCAGCCGTCCCCGAAGCGGGCAGCGCGCTCGAACGACGCCTCGACCGAGCCGCCGACCAGGATCCGCGGGTCTGAGTGATGGTCCGGCCCGACCTCCTCCCCCTCCCATACCTCCTTGATCCGCTCCAACATCGCGTCGAGGTCCCTGCCTCGCGTGCTGGTGTCGACCCCGGTCACCTCGTAGTCGTCCTCGCGGCCACCGAGCCCGATCCCGAGCGTCATCCGGCCGCCGGAGATCACGTGGACGCTGTAAGCCTGCTTGGCGAGGACCACCGGGTTGACCCGCAGCGGCCCCAGCAAGACGGTGGTCGCAAGCCCGATCCGCTCGGTTACCGCCGCCGCGGCGGCAAGCGCGGTGAGCGGCTCGAGGTTGGGATAGGCGACGCGGTCGATCGTGCCGAGGCTGGAGAAGCCCCGCGCCTCGGCCCGGCGCGCCCACTCGGTCAGCTGCTCTCCACTCGTACCGGGCACGGCGTTGGGAAGACCGATCGCGACGTCCATCTGAGGCTCCTTCTGACGGGGCTGGGTACGAAGACCGTACCTACCCGGTTTCGCCGGGCAGCTCCGCCAGCAGTGCGTCGATCGCTTCGCGCGCGTAGTCGAAGACGGCCTCGCGGCCGCTCAACCGGTATCGCGAATTCGCCCCCATCACCAGCGAGTAGAGCTCGAAGGCGAAGCGCTCGGGGTTCTCGACGCCGGCGACCTCTGCCTGGCGCTCGAGCTCCCCCGTCCAGGCATCCAGCGAGGCGGAGATCGCGTCGCGGACCGGCCCGGGACGATCGTCGTACTCAGCCGAGGTAGCGGCCCAGAAGCAGCCGCCGGAGTAGTCCTTGAGCTGGTCGAGGTAGCGCTCCGCCATCGCCCGCAGTCGCGGCCCCCCGTCGGGCAACGCCAGAGCGGGATCGATGACGCGGGCGCGAAACCGTTCCGCGGCGGCGCCGACCGTCGCCAGTTGCAGCTCCTGCTTGGAGCCGAAGTGGGCGAAAAGCCCGCTCTTGCTCATCTGCAGCTCGGTGGCGAGGCGACCGATCGTCAACCCCTCGAGCCCCTCGGCCGAGGCGAGGTCGACCGCGCGCTCGAGGATCGAGGCGCGGGTGGCAGAGCCCTTCTCGGTGACGGGAGTCACAGACACACGATATAAAAAAGCACGAACGTTCGTTTGAAGCGGTCGGCACGACCGGCAACCAGACAGGTGGAGGAATTGAGATGAGCGACTACGCAGTGAAGAAGATCGACGAGATGGAGGCGATCTTCCTTGGCGGCTACAAGCGGGCACGGGCGGAGCTGGGCGTGACCGCCTTCGGCTTGCAGGTGATCGACCTGCCGCCGAACTACCCCGACTACCCCGACCACGACCACACTGAGGAAGGCCAGGAGGAGGTCTTCATGGCGCTCCGCGGCGGCGGCGAGATCGAGATCGAGGGCGAGCGCTTTCCGCTCGATCCCGAGCACATGGTCCGGGTCGCGCCGGCGAAGAAGCGGAAGGTGTGGCCCGGCGCCGAGGGGATGCGGATGGTCGTGATCGGCGGCGTTCCCGGCGGCGTCTACGAAGCACCGGATCGCAGCAAGCTCGGCGAACCGGACCCGATGCGCGCCTGACCGAGGGATAGGCTGGGGGCGTGATGCGGCGCGTCTCGTCCCTGGTCGTCCTCGTCTTCCTCGCCGCGCTCGTCCTGCCGGTGGCGGTTCCGGCCGCCCAGACCGAGACGGAGGACGGCGACGCGATCGTCGTCATCTCCGGCGACGTAACCGTTCCTCGGGGCCAGACCGTCGACGGCGTCTTCATCGTCAGCGGCGACCTGAAGCTGCTCGGGCACGTGGACGGGGACGTCGTTTTGGCCTCCGGCGACGCCCTCGTCAGCGGCAGGATCGACGGCAGCCTCGTCACCATCGGTGGCCAGGCCCGGCTGCTTCCGAGGGCGTTCATCAAGGGCAACGTTCACTACGGCGACGAGCGACCGATCGTCGCCGGCGCGGCGATCGTCCGCGGCGACGTCTCCAAGGAGAACGGGTTCGACTCGGTCGACTTCCTCCCCTTCATCAGCGTCTTCCTCTTCTGGCTCGCCGCCGGCATCTCGATGGCGATCCTGGGCGTGCTGCTGCTGCTGATCGCGCCGCGTGCGGCCGAGGCAATCGCGGCGCGCTCGCGCGAGCGCATCGGCCCGGTGATCGGGATCGGGTTCGCGGTCGCGATCGCGCTGCCGATCGCCGCGGCGATCGCGGCGGTCACCCTGGTCGGGCTGCCCCTCGCCTTCATCGTCCTCCTCGCCTTGCTGCCGCTGGCCGCGCTCGCCTACGTCGCCTCGGCCTACGCCCTCGGGCGGCGCCTCGTGAAGGAGCCGAAAGGCCGGATCTGGGCCTTTCTGGCGGGGCTGGCGGTGCTACGGGTGCTCGCCCTGGTGCCGATCCTCGGCTTCATCGCCGGCCTCGCCGCCGTGATCTTCGGCCTCGGCCTGATCGGGGCGGCTATCGGGGCGGCTCGGGAGCGGCCGGAGCCGGCTCCCAACCCGGGCACCTGAGCACCGGCAACCCCGGGTAGCGCGGGTAGGCGGGGTCGGTCCGCGAGCGCTCACAGAGCGAGAAGACCGAGCCGCGGGTGTTCGGCACCAGCCGCTGGTGGCGGCAGCTGTCGCAGAGCCCTGCGGCTGGAGGCGGAGTCATCGCCCCGAACTTAGATCCTCTCGGCGCAAACTGCGACCTCGGAGAGGGTGGGTCCCGCCTTCGAGGGGCCTAGCCTTGGTGGGTGATGAGATCGGCAACCCTCTTCGACGCAGACGCGGCCTCCTACAGCGGCACGGTCGAGGTCATCGGCGTCATCTACAAGGCCGAGGACGACGGCTACGCGGTGCTCGAGGTCCAGGAGACCGAGTCCGGCGAAGGCTTCGCGCTGGTCGGGCCGGTCGCCCACTTGGAGAGCGGTGACCGGGCCGAAGTCAGCGGCGACTGGCAGACCCACAGCCGTTACGGCCGGCAGCTGCGGGCGCAGGGGGCGCTGCCGCTCGACCCGGCTGACCGCGACGGCCAGATCGCCTACCTGAGCAGTCTGCGCCACATCGGACAGAAGCGGGCGGAGCGGCTTTGCGACGAGTACGGCGAGGAGGTGCTGCAGGCGATCGCCGCCGACCCGCAGCGGGTCTTCAGCTCCCTTCGCGGGGTCAGCGGCGACCAGGCCGCCGCGGCTACCCAGTCCTGGTTCGCCAGCAGGGCGATCCGCGACCTCCACGTCCAGCTCGCCCCCCACGGCCTCGCCCACCTGGCGGCGCCGATCCATGCCCGCTACGGCGAGCGCGCGACGACGATCCTGCACGAGGACCCCTACCGGCTGACCGAGGTGCCGGGGGTCGGTTTTGCCCGCGCCGACAAAATCGCGCTTGCCGCCGACATGGCGCCCGAGTCTGACAAACGGGCGCAGGCCGCCGCCCTCTACGCCTTGATCGAGGCCGAGCAGCAGGGCAACAGCTACCTGCCGCTGGACGAGCTGAGTCGGCGCACGGCACGGCTGATCGGACTCGTGCCGGACCCCGACGTGCTCGTGCAGGCGCGAGGGGTGGTCGTCGACGAGGGCCGGATCTACCGCGAAGGGACCCATGCCAGCGAGCTCGCCGTGGCGGCGACGCTGGCCAGCCGCGCCGCCGCTCCCCCCCACCTCGACCACGACCCGGGCGAAGAGCCGCGCGACGGCCTCACCGACGAGCAGTGGGCGGCGGTGCGCGGTGCCTTCGCCGCGCGCCTCTCCGTCCTCACCGGTGGCCCCGGCGTCGGCAAGACCAAATGCACGAAGGAGATCGTCTCCGAGGCCGAAGCCGCGAACGCGACGATCGCCCTCTGCGCCCCGACCGGCCGGGCGGCGCGGCGGCTCGAGGAAGCGACCGGGCACGAGGCGAAGACGATCCACCGCCTGCTCGAGTGGATGCCGGGGCGCGAGCCGGCCTTCCGGCCGGGGCGGCCGCTGCCCGCCGACCTGGTGATCGTCGACGAGTCCTCGATGCTGAACCTGCGCCTCTGCGAGGTGCTGCTCGGCGGCCTCGCCGAGAGCACCCACATCGTCTTCGTCGGCGACGCCGACCAGCTGCCGCCGATCGGCGCCGGTAAGCCGTTCGAGGACCTGATCGCCTCGGGGGCGGCGCCAGTGGTGCGACTGACGCAGATCTTCCGCCAGGCGGCGCGCTCGATGATCACCACCGCTGCCCACGAGATCAACCAGGGCCGCCCGCCCCACCTGGACCCGGGCGAGGAGCAGGACCATGACTTCTTCTTCATCGAGCGGGGGACCCCGGAGCGGGCGCTGGAGACGGTGGTCGAGGTGGTGGCCGAGCGGGCGCCGGGCAAATTCGGCGTCGACCCGATCCGCGACGTCCAGGTGCTGGCGCCGATGTACCGGGGGGCGGTCGGAATCGACGCGCTGAACGAGCGCCTGCAGGCCGAGCTGAATCCCGACGGCAAGCGCGCCCTCTCCGACCGCTTCCGGATCGGCGACCGCCTGATCCAGACCCGCAACTCGCACGAGCTGGGGCTGATGAACGGCTCGATCGTCTTCCTCCGCGCCGACGATCCGGACGAAGAGGTGATCCGCGTCGACACGGACGACGGCGGCAGCCTGCTGATCCCCTACGGCGAGACCGGGACGCTCCGCCTCGCCTACGCGATCTCCGTCCACAAGGCGCAGGGCTGCGAGGTGCCGGTCGTGGTCGGCGTCTGCCACCGCTCCCATGCGCGGATGCTGAACCGCCCGCTGCTCTACACGGCGATCACCCGCGCTCGCAACAGCTGCGTGTTGATCGGCGACCAGGCGTCCCTCGTCTCGGCGGTGCGCCGCGACGACAGTGGCGGCCGCCACTCCGGGCTGGCGGAGCGGCTGAGCGGGGCCGGCTGAGCGGCATCTAGCCTAGGCGGGTGGAGAAGGAGGACCACCGCCTGCCGCTGCTGGAGATCGGGATCACCCTCGCGGGGATCGCGGTGATGGCGGCGATCGTCATCGCAGTCGATCCGCTGCGGGATTCGGTTGCCGCCCTGCTCCAGGGGGACCACGACAAGGTGCGGGAGGAGATCGACAGCCTCGGCGTGGCCGGGCCACTGCTGATCCTCGCCCTCGCCCTCCTCCACAGCGTCGTCTTCTACCCCGCCGAGATCGTCGACGCCGCCGCCGGCTTCGCCTACGGCTTCTTCCCCGCCCTCGCGCTAGTGATGGTGGGCTGGCTCCTCAACGGGCTCGTCTGCTGGACGATCGGTCGCTCGATCGCCCGGCCGCTGTTCGACCGCTGGTTCGGCGAGGAGCGCTTCGACCGGGTCGAGCGGGCGATCGAGCGCGGCGGGCCGACGCTGTTGATGGCGATGCGGCTGATCCCGATCCTCCCCTTCAGCATCGTCTCCTACGCCGCCGGGGCGGCGCGGGTGCCGCTCTGGCGGTTCGTCTGGACGACGCTGGTCGGCTACCTGCCGATCACCGCGATCTCCGTCTACTTCGGAACTCGGCTCGAAGGCCTCTCGCTCACCGACCCGCTCGTCCTCGCCAGCGCCCTCGCGCTGCTGGCACTGCTGTGGGCCGGCCACTGGGCGATGCGGCGGCAGGCGAGCCGCTCCTCGGCTTGAGGTTCAGCGGGCAACGACCCGGAAGCGAAAGCTCGCCGGGGTCGAGTCGAAGAGGCCGCCGGCGCCGCGGGCCTTGACCTGGAGCAGGTGTCGCCCCAGCCTGTAGCGGCGCGCGAAACGCGTCGGACAGGCGTGAAAGCGAGCACGATCGACCTTGCAGAGAAAGGTGGCGTCGGGCTGGTCAGAGCCGAAGCGGAAAACAAGGCGCGCTGAGCGCGCACCGATGCGGATCAGCTTCGGCGGGTGCCTGAGGATCGAAGTGCTCGGAGCCGACGGCGTCGGGGTCGGCAGCGGCTGCGGCGAGCCGGTGGGCGCAGAGGTGGGCGCCGGTACGGTCGTCGCAGCGGTTGAGCTTTCGAGCGGCACAGCCGCTTCGCTCGGGCCGTCACCGCCGTCGATCGGGCCCGGCAGGCTGGCAATCGCCGCAAAGGCGTCGACCATGCCGGCACCGGCTGCCTCGGCCGAGAAAGTGCCGACGGGAACCGCGGTGTCGCCGAGGGTGCTCCGCACCTGCTGCGCCGGCAGGCTCGGTTTCGCCTGGCGCACGAGGGCGGCAACCGCGGCGGCGTGCGGTGCCGCGGCCGAGGTCCCGCAGAAGCGCCAGGTGCCGTTGGAGAGGAAGGCGAAAAAGGTGGTGGCGCCGCAGTCGGTGGCGGCGAGGTCCGGCTTAGGGATCGTTTTCGGCGAGCCGAAAGGCAGCGCCGGAGCGGGGCCCTCCACGGGGCCGAAGAGATGGGTAACGGGCCCCCGCGAAGAGTAGGACTCGATCCTGGCGCTGTTGTTGAAGGGGACGGCCGCGACCGTGATCGCGGCCTCGGCGCCGGCGTGGCCGAAGACCGATGGTCCGACTACGTCTTCGCCACTCGACTGTGGATACTCGGTGGCACTGACCCCGCCCCCGTTCTGGAGGAGGATGAACTTGAGGCGCGGGTTGAAGCCGACGAAGCGGTTGATGGCCAGCTGCACGGTCTTAGTCGAGCTCGATTCGTTCTCCCACTGCAGGATCTCGACCGGGCGCTGGGTCCCGGTCGGCCCGACGTTGTCCGAGGGGGCGCTCGCGAGCAGCTGCCCGCCGCTGGAGAGGAGGAAGGCGTCGAGGTCGGTGACGACCCCGTTCCAAGGCTCCGCCCACTGCAGGTCCAACGTCAACACCTGCTTCGGCCCGACGTTGATCCAGAAGGTGTTGTCGCTGGCGGCGCCCGGGTTGAAGTCCATGCAGTGGCTGCCGTTGAAGCCCCCGAGTTTGGCGACGGCTTCCGGGCAGCCGAGCGAATCGCGGAACGCAGGCGCCTCCCAGGAAGCGATTTCGCGGCCGATGGAATCGAAGAGGTTGTCGTTGCCGGCGGCGCTGAAGTAGCTGACGCCGTCGTCGCTGACGTTGTCGATAGCAACCGCCACCGGCCCGTCCTGGAAGAAGGGCTCTTCGAACCAGGCGACGTCGTCGACGATCACGTCGGCGCCGGCGCCGCCTTCGGAAATGGGTTGCGCCAGCCGTTCGATGTTCTGCGCGAAGGATTCTTCGCTCTCGAAGGCAGTGGCGAAAGCGAGGTCTGCGTGTGGGGCGAGGTCGTGGACGATCTGCAGCATCGCCCGGCCCTCATCGCCCTGGTCGCTCGGGCCCTCGTCGAGCACCCGAACCGACAGCTGCTGGCCGCTGCATGACCCCGCCGGGCCGGGGAGGTCGCCGCTGACGACATCGTCCAGGGCATCGGTAACCGGCGCCTCGGAGCCGAGCTTCGCAGTGTCGTAGGAGTCGGAGAGAACGCCGACGGTGGTGCCGGCGCCGCGCACCTCAAACGCCTGGCGGGCGTCCTCGACGCGCAACTGGGCGAGCCCCTCGGAGATCGCCGCCCCGCCTTCGCAGGGGCCGGCCGGCCCGAAGACGATCGGCTCCCGCACCGGCCAGGCGGCCTTCAGCCCCGCCACCGAGGCGATCGCGGGAAGCAGCGCTGGCTCGGCGGAGAAGGTGACGGTCTGGGTCTGGCGACTGGCGCTGAGGATCTGCGCCCCGGCGCTGCGCAGACGCGGGAAGGCGGAAAGGGCGCCGCGCTCGAAGCGAGCGGTAGCGAGGACGCTGCTCCCCTGCCGGACGAGGCTGCCGGGTCCGTGGGAGGGAATCCCCAGCCGCTCGTCCTGCGCGGCTGCCGGCTTGGCGGCGGTCGCGGGTTCGGCCAGCATCTCGAGCGGGGGCGTCAGCCTGCTGCCGCCCGGATCGGGCAGGGCTGCGCCGGCGGCCGCGGGCAACAGCAGCGCCAGGGAGATCGTGAGCGCGACTGCACCCACGGGGCGGTTGGTGCGAAGGGCAACCTGCATCCTCCCTTTCAGTATCGGCATCGGGCGCCCAATAGTTAGTACCTCATTCCGCGTCCCGTTTGCGCGAGTTTGGCGCTGCAACCAGGGGTGATCCTGCTACGGTCCCATTCATTAGGGCCGGTAGATACCGGCGAAAGTTGTGCGTAGCGCTCGCAGTCGTTGCTTCATCGCATCCTCCGCGTTCGCAGCACATGAAGTGGAGGCAATGCATGCCGACTGGAACTGTCAAGTGGTTCAGCGACGACAAGGGCTACGGGTTCATTACGCCCGATGACGGCTCGAAGGACGTTTTCGTCCATCACACCGCGATCCTGGGTGAGGGCTTCAAGTCCCTGACCGAGGGCGCCAAAGTGAGCTACGAGTCCGAAGAAGGCCCGAAAGGCCCAGCCGCAGCGAGCGTTCAGCAGCAGTAGCTTCAGCTAAACGCTCTTCGCAGTTCGAAGCCCGCCGCAAGGCGGGCTTCTTCTTGCCCCGAGTGGGCCGAACGAGTTCCCTACTCTCTCCCTTTCCATGAGCAAAGCCCGAGAAGACCTCAGAAACGTCGCGATCATCGCCCATGTCGACCACGGCAAGACGACCCTGGTCGACGCGATGCTGTGGCAGACCGGCACCTTTCGCAAAGGCCAGGATGTTGCCGAGCGGGTGATGGACTCGATGGACCTCGAGCGCGAGAAGGGGATCACGATCCTGGCCAAGAACACCGCGGTCAACCGCGACGGGGTCAAGTTCAACATCGTCGACACCCCGGGCCACGCCGACTTCGGCGGCGAGGTCGAGCGGGCGCTGACGATGGTCGATGGGGCGCTGCTGTTGGTCGACGCCTCCGAGGGGCCACTGCCGCAGACCCGGTTCGTCCTCCGCAAGGCGCTCGAGCGCAAACTTCCGATCATCCTCGTGGTCAACAAGGTCGACCGTCCGGACGCGCGGATCGCCGAGGTGGTCGACGAGGTCTACGAGCTCTTCATCGACCTCGACGCCGACTCCGACCAGATCGACTTCCCGATCGTCTACACCAACGCAAAGGACGGCTGGGCCGCGATGGAGGAGGGGGTCGAGGGCGAGAACCTGACCCCGCTTCTCGACCTGATGCTGGAGAAGATCCCGGCGCCGACCTACGACGAGGGAGTGCCGCTGCAGGCGCACGTGACGAATCTCGACGCCTCCCCCTACGTGGGCAGGTTGGCTGTCTGCCGCGTCCGCCAGGGGACGATCCGATCCGGACAGCAGCTCGCCTGGTGCCGGGCGGACGGCAGCGTGCAGCGGGCCGCGGTCTCGGAGCTGTACGTGACCCAAGGGCTGGAGCGCGTCACCGCGCAGGAGGCCGGGCCGGGCGAAATCATCGGTGTCGCCGGAATCGAAGAGGTGACGATCGGCGAGACCCTGGCCGACCCTGAGAATCCGCGACCGCTGCCGGTGATCACGGTGGATGAGCCTTCGCTCTCGGTCGTCGTCGGGATCAACACTTCGCCGATGGCCGGCACCCAGGGCGGGGACAAGCTGACCGCGCGTCAGATCCGCTCCCGCCTCGATGCCGAGCTGGTCGGCAACGTCTCGCTGCGGGTCAACGACACCGAGCGCCCCGACGCCTGGGAGGTACAAGGGCGTGGCGAGCTGCAGTTGGTCGTGCTGCTGGAGATCATGCGCCGCGAGGGGTATGAGTTGACCGCCGGACAGCCACAGGTGGTGACGCGGGAGATCGAAGGGCAGATCCACGAGCCGGTCGAGCGGCTGGCGATCGACGTTCCCGAGGAGCACGTCGGTGACGTCACCCAGATGCTCGCCGGTCGCAAGGGACGGCTCGAGCAGATGGTCAATCACTCCACCGGGTGGGTGCGGATGGAGTACCTGGTCCCCGCTCGCGGCCTGATCGGCTTCCGCACCGAGTTCCTCACGGTTACGCGCGGCAGCGGCATCCTGCATCACGTCTTCGACCGTTGGGAGCCCTGGGCAGGAGAGCTGCGGACGCGCCAGACCGGGTCCCTCGTCGCCGATCGCCGCGGCCAGACCGCCGGCTACTCATTGCAGAGCCTGCAGGACCGGGGCAGGCTCTTCGTCGGCTCCGGCGAGGACGTCTACGAAGGGATGATCGTCGGCGAGAACTCGCGCTCCGACGACCTCGACGTCAACCCGACCAAGGCCAAACAGCAGACCAACATGCGGGCCGCCAGCGCCGACGTGCTGGTACGACTGGCGCCGCCGACCCGGCTGACGCTGGAAGGGGCACTGGAGTTCGTGCGCGAGGACGAGTGCGTCGAAATCACTCCTGACTCCGTGCGCCTGCGCAAGGTAGAGCTCGAGAAAGTCAAGCGGCTGAAGGCGGCAAAGCGCCGCGACGCCGCTCCGGCGCGCTAGCGCCAGCCGCGCTGCCTGAGCAGCCGCGCAACCCGCCGGATCACCTCGTCCGGTTCCTGTTCAAGCCGCGGCCCGGTGACGCGGGTCGACGCGATTCCGGCAAGCAGCAGGTCCTCCTGACGCTTGCGGTCGCGCTCGAAGGCAGCGCGAGTGCCGTGGGTCTCGAAGACGTCGAGTTCCACCGCGAAGCGGTACTCGGGCCAGTAGCAATCGAGCTCGAATCCGTGCTCGACGTAGTTCGTTCGCGGCCGCGGCGAGCCGGCGGCGAGCACCAGTTCCAGGAATCTCTTCTCCAGCCCGGAGCGGGTGAAACTGCTGGGCTTGTAAAGAGCAATCGCCCGCCGCAGCCGCTTGTGGCCGTGATGACCGACAGTTCGCTCGAGCAGCTCTTCAACAGCATTGAGGTCGAACAACCCCCGCTCTTCCGAGCTCTCGACCATCTTCTCCAGCCAGTCGAAGCGAATCGTCGCAGCGAGATCAAGCAACGTGCGAGGTAGGGCGGTCACCGGGATTCCCTCTCGCAATGCTCGGTCGTCGGGCGCTATAGAGCGAGCCTCATGAAGATGGATTGGCGGGCGAGGCTTACGCCACGCCATAACCATGACGTGGACGGGCTCGGGAGCAACCTTCGCGATGCCCCATAGCCATCCGGCTGAGTAGTGGCTCAAGAGCGCCCCGGGACCAGACGCTAGTACCGCTGCGAGGCACCTCCCCTCGGCCGAGATGCGCTTATGTCCGACCGCATAGACACCTCGGTAGAGCAGGTGAAGGCGGCCGCTCTTGGTCGCCCGTGACACTGCGGGTCGCGAATAGCCCAGAGGCCCAGTCAGCTGACGTATCGAGACGACTCCGTGCTGTCGATCGGCAAGCTCAGCCAAAGCGTCGTGTCTCCCGGAGTCAAGGTGCTCCCTTCCTTTGTGTCGCATAGCGGAACAAAGGAAGGGGGCACTCTCATCTCTCCCCCTACCCAGCCTGCTGTTCGTCCTTTATCCCCGCTTCGAGCGCACAAAAAAGCCGCCGGCCCGAGGACCGGCGGCTTTTCGGAACCCTTGCGCGCTTGGGGCTAGACCGTTGCGGCGGCTTGCTCGGACTGGCTCTGCTCGGAGGCCTGGGCCTGAGCGTCCGGCGCCGGGCTGCTTTCCTGGCGCGGGAGCAGGACTTCTTTGGCGATGACGAGGCGCTGGATCTGGCTCGTGCCCTCGTAGAGCTGCATGATCTTCGCGTCGCGCATCAGTTTCTCGACCGGGTACTCCTTGATGAAGCCGTAGCCGCCGTAGACCTGGACGGCGTCGGTGGTGACCTCCATCGCCGAGTCGGCGGCGAAGCGCTTCGCCATCGAGGAGATCTTGCTGTTGCGGACGCCCTGGTCGAGCAGGAACGCCGAGCTCCAGACCAGCAGGCGGCCGGCCTCGACCTTGGTCGCCATGTCGGCGATCATGAACTGGATCGCCTGGTGCATCGCGATCGGCACCCCGAACTGGACCCTTTCTTTGGAGTAGTCCGTCGCGTATTCGAGGGCGGCGCGGGCGATGCCGACGGCCATCGCCGAGACACCGGGACGGGTCCGGTCGAGGGTCATCATCGCCAGTTTGAACCCCTTGTTTTCCTCGGCCAGCAGGTTCTCGGCCGGGATCTCCACTTCGTCGAAGGAGATGGTCGCGGTGTTGGACGCCCGCTGACCCATCTTGTCCTCCTTCTTGTCGACCGAGACTCCGGGGAGGTCGGCGTCGACGACGAAGGCGCTGATGCCGCGGTGCCCGGCCTCAGGATCGGTCTTGGCGAAGACGGTGAAGTAGTCGGCGTAGGTGCCGTTGGTGATGAAGCACTTGGAGCCGGAGATGAC
>Ga0126305_10000340_pt1 | contig 20593 bp, 21 predicted proteins | sample Plot26_FD_92536 | JGI IMG/M metagenome (GOLD analysis project Ga0126305, IMG submission 92536) | Serpentine soil microbial communities from UC McLaughlin Reserve, CA, USA - Plot26 | ecosystem: Environmental > Terrestrial > Soil > Grasslands | place: USA: UC McLaughlin Reserve, Lake County... | reverse complement strand
TCGTCGGCGGCTTCGAGGACGTCTACGAGTTCGGCAAGTTCTTCCGCAACGAGGGGATGTCCCCCCAGCACAACCCCGAGTTCACGATGCTGGAGATGTTCGTCGGCGGGGCGGATTACGAAGGCGTGATGCGGTTCATCGAGGTGTTGGTCGCGAGCGTCGTCGAGACCGTGATGGGGACGACGGTGGTGGAGCGCGACGGGGTGGAGATCGACTTCGCCGCCCCGTGGCCGCGGGTGCGGCTGCGCGACGAGCTGCTGCGCGAGATCGGCCTCGACATCTACGAGGCGAGCCGGGACGAGCTTGCCGAGGCGGCGGGCGATGCGGTCGGCAAGGACGACGACTGGGCCGGCGTCGTCGACACCCTGCAGGGCAAGTTCGTCGAGCCGAAGCTGATCCAGCCGACCTACATCATCGACCTGCCGATCGACATCTGGCCGCTGGTCAAGGTGCACGAGGAGAGCGACCGCGTCTGCGAGGCCTTCGACGGCATCGTCGCCGGGATGGAGATCGTCGGCGGCGGCACCGACCTCAACGACCCGATCGAGCAGCGCGAGCGCTTCATCAAGCAGCGCGAGCGCCAGGAGAAAGGGGCCGAGCCCGACCCGCACCCCAACGACGAAGAGTTCGTGCGCGCGCTCGAATACGGGATGCCGCCGGCGAGCGGCTGCGGGTTGGGGATCGACCGCCTGCTGATGATCATGACCGGGGCTAACACTCTCCGAGACGTGATCATTTATCCCGCGATGCGAGAGCTGAGCGCGTAGGACGCGGCGCCAGGCCGCACCGTCGGCTTCGCGTCGTGCAGAGCACTGCCGCTCCGCCGCCGGCACGCCCTGGCTTGGTCCTACACACTCAGCAAGCTGCCGGGCGAGTAGCCTCTTCGGCGTGACCGAGGGGCGACAGGCCGGAGCTGTGGCGCCGGCCAACGAGGAGGCTGTGCGGGCCTGGGACACGGTCCTCTACGAACGCTGGAAGCAGAACCGCAAGGTATTCGTCGGCGCGCTGACCGAGGTCACCGAGGACCTCCTCGAGCGCTTCCCGCCGCCCCCGGGCGGTCGCTGCATCGACATCGGCTGCGGTTTCGGCGAGACCACGCAGCGGCTGGCCGAGCTGGTCGGCGCGGGCGGCTTCGCGCTTGGCACCGACTCCTCGGCCCGGTTCATCGAGGACGCGCGGCTCGAGGCTGCCGAGGCCGGAGTCGAGAACATTGGCTTCGAAGTCGCCGACGCGCAGACGGCCGAGTGGGGGCCGGAGTTCGACTACGCCTTTTCGCGGATGGGGACGCAGTTCTTCGCGGCGCCGGTGCCGGCGATGCGGGCTGTCCGCGGCGCGCTGCGGCCCGGCGGCGGCCTGCGCAAGATCTGCTGGCGCCGCAAAAACGAGAGTCAGTTCTGGGCGGAGACCGAGCAGGTTGTCGAACGCTTCCTCTCGCGTCCGGCGGAGTACGACGCCGACACCTGCGGCCCCGGGCCGTTCTCCCTCGGCAACCCGGAAACGCTGGAGGGGATCCTGGCGGCGGCGGGCTTCGGGGAGATTGAGCTGCACAGCCGCGACTTCGACTACTTCATGGGCGGCGACATGGAGGAAGCGGTCGATTCGCTGCTCGCGATCGGGCCGGGAGCCGAGCTGATCCGCCTCAACGGCGACCACGGCGAGAGCCGGCGCGAGGAGATCGCCGAGGCGCTCGCCGAGCACTACGGCCAGTGGCAGCAGCCCGACGGCTCGATCGTCGGCCGTGCGGCCGTGTGGCTCGTCGGCGCGACGAACCCGGGATAGGGCCGGCGGCGCCTAGAGCGAGCGCATGAGGCCGCCGTCGATCGGGATCACGGTCCCGGTGATGTAGGCGGCGCGCTCGGAGCAGAGGAAGGCGACGAGGTCGCCGTACTCCTCGACGGTGCCGAGCCGGCCCGCCGGCACTTCCTCCCGGGCGGCGGCTTCGACTCGCTCGATCGAGCCGCCGAGCTCAGCCATCCGGTCGGTGGCGAAGCGGCCGGTGGCGACGGTGTTGACGGTGATCCCGTCGCCGGCGACCTCGCGCGCGAGCGTCTTCAGGAAGCCGACGGTGGCGAGCCGGTTGGCGCTGGAGAGGCCGAGGGCGGGGTTGATCTCGATCGTCGTCGTCGAGCCAACGTTGACGATCCGCCCCCAGCCTTCGCCGCGCATGCCGGGGACGACGGCGCCGGCGAGGATGCGAGGGGCGAGTACCAGCGAGCGGTAGGCCTCCTCCCATTCCTCGAAGCCGTGGTCGAGGGCACCGCCCGGGGGAGGGCCACCGGTGTTGGTGACGAGGATGTCAACGCGCCCGAGTTCCTCCGCCACCTCTAGCGGCAGCCGCGCCAGGCGCTCGAGGTCGGTCGCGTCGGCGACGAAGGGAGTGGCAGCCGCCCCGATCTCCGAAGCGGCTCCGGCCAGCCGCACCGCGGAGCGGCTGGCAATGGCCACCCGAGCCCCTTCCCGCGCCAGCGCCGAGGCCACACCGCGCCCGATCCCCTTGCTCGCGCCCATGACCAAGGCGACTTTCCCCTCCAGCCCAAGATCCATGGCCGCGACTCTAGCTGCGCCGAGGATGCTCAGAATCCGTTGCGCGGGTATCGTTCGTGAGGAGCGCCCGTAGCTCAGCGGTCAACGGGTCCTTTCGGGGGCCCAAAGAGCGTCGGTCTTTCAAGCCGAAGGTCGCCGGTTCGAATCCGGTCGGGCGCATTCCTGGGTGTTCCGCTCTGCTCCGCGTATTGCCTGGTGCAGAGCCAGATCGCCGGTCGGAGGCCGGATTGGCGTTCCGCGGCGCTCCGAACGATTCCGTTCCTCTCCGTCTCATTGTCGTCGCATCCTGAAAAGCCGCTGGAGCTGCGCCAGCGGCTTGAGACGGATTAGGCCGGGGTGGTGGTTCGCGAGGCGATTTGAGATCGACCGGCCGCCGATTTTCCATTTCGTTGGCCGCCGCCCGAATGATCCGAGTGCTTACCAACCGCATCTTGGATCGTGGCGTACGGAGAAGCCGCCAACAAGCGAGCGAGGTCGCGATTTAAACGCCGCGGCCATAGTGGCCCGCCGTAGACGAATCCGGTATGCGCCTGAACCAGGCTCGCACCCGACAGAATCCGCTGCCAGGCGTCCTCTGCATTTTCGACCCCTCCAACTGAGACAAGAGGAAGTCCGTCTGCACGCTCGTTCAGCAGCTCAAGGACCTCAAGTGCACGGTGCTTCAATGGCTGGCCGGAAAGGCCCCCACGATCGCCATGTTCCCGAATCGCTGCGCGACAGGCGGAGGTCTTCTCGTAGTCAGTGGTCGTGTTGACCGCGATGATCCCGTCGATCTCTAACTCGCGAGCAGCGGCTGCAATCTCGCCGATCTCTTGATTAGGCAAATCCGGCCCAAGCTTGATCAGCACAGGAATGCTTCGCCTGAGATCCGCAAGCTCGGAACGAACACCGCCGACGAGAGCCCTCAGTTCTTCGATGGTCTGCATGCTCCGCAGGCCGGGGGTGTTAGGCGAGCTCACGTTGAGCGCTATGTAGTCGGCGTAGGGAGCAAGCCACCGAGTTGCGGCGCGGTAATCGCCGACGACATCACCATCTGGCACTTCCCGCGACTTGCCGATGTTGACGCCGATCGGCTCTTTCGTCCGCCGGCACGCAAGGCGCCGTGCCTGCGCCTCAGCGCCGTCATTCGGAAACCCCATTGCGTTCAAGAGCGCACGATCATCCGGCAGCCGCCATACACGCGGTCGGTCATTTCCAAACTGAGCGCGATTAGTGGCGGTGCCAACCTCAACCGCTCCAAAGCCAAGTGCGGCTAGCGCATCGAAGGCAGTTGAGTTCTTGTCGACGCCTGAGGCCACTCCAAGAGGGCTTCGGAACTCCATGCCAAGTGCTCTCACCCGCAACCCTTGAGGGGGTTGCAGCAGTCGATCGGTCAGAGCCAGGACTCCTGGTATCCGCTGCCAGACGCGCATGAACGCGACGGCTATTGCATGTGCCTGCTCCGAGTCCAATCGTTGCAGGACGTGCCTGAAGAACCACTCGTAGATCTGAGGCCGCTTCAGCCTGCTCATTGACAATCCCTGCTTGCGGAATCGATCGCCAAGGAGGCACCCCACGGCGATGACGGCATCCTCATAAAGGGGGACGATAGTGGCATTAGAGGCGCAAAAGCGCGCAGGGAGAACTGACGGGCGAAAAGCGGCTGAGAGCAGAGGGTAGTGGAGGGCTGATGGGGGCCACCGTGCATTGAGCGCATCCCGCTTATTAGGCTTGGCCGGTGGAAGGTCTCGCCGCCACCAACGCCTTCTACGAACTGATAGCTCAAGAACTTGAGCCAAGGCTTGCGGCCGAGCCTCCTCAGCCCCTCAATCATTGGATGCTAATCAGCGATGCTGAGGGCACCACGATCTGTCGTCTTGACGATGAGACGGAGGGGATGGCGGTTGATTCGATTCTCGCTTCTCATATCGAGCGCGGCGCGAGCGCAGCTGCGTTCATAACGGCACGCGACGGGTTCGTGCTGGCGCAGGTCCTCCTAGGGGATCCGCGCAATTCAGACGTAAGACGAGCGTCCTTGAAGGAGGAGTCGGGAGAGCTTCGGTTGGGTTCATGGACCCCGGCTCTCTAGGCTCAACGCCGGAGACCGTCGACCAGTTTTCCTAGCGCACCCATTGACCAGGACGTACGCGACCAAGCTGCAGTGCTGAGGCACGTTCTCTCGCTATCCGCAGACGCTGACGGAGTTGGAGCTATTGAAAGAAATGACCGGTGGCCTGTCGGCGACGTTCGAGGAACGCGATCGTCACCGCCGAGCCGTCCGCGACCTTGCCGCGGGGGGCCTGCTCGGCACCGAGACCAGGTCGTCGTTCCGACCAGAGCGGCGGTCCTCTTCCACGAACTGGCGGAACTCTGATGGATGGCAGGAAGGTGGATGAGGTGGCCGCCAAGCGCCTCGGGCGAAACCTGTTCAGGGTCGCCGGCGCGCTGGCTACTCCCAGGAAGAGCTGCGACGCTCTGCTCGCTACACCGGACGGAGATCGGCCACGTCGAGAATGGGCGGCGGCTGCCGCGCGTGGACACGCTCCTCAAGCTTGCCTCCGCGCTGGCTGTGCCCGGTGGACGAGTTGATTCAAGGCATCGAGTGGGCGCCCCCGGCTCCCACTCGATGCGGCAGCTTCCTCGTCGCGACCCCGGGATAAGTCATGGCAGCTGCGAGCAACGACCCCAGCCAGTCGCTCCTGTTCATCCTCCATCACCCGTTGCGGAGACGACTGTTGGGGCTCTACATCGAATCCGAGGAGCCGCTGAGTCCCAAGGAACTGAGCGATTACACGAGGCAGCCCCTGTCGAACGTCAGCTACCAGGTCCGCGCGCTCTCGGAGCACGGCGCTGTGGAGCTGGTGGAGACGCAGCCCCGGCGTGGCTCGGTTGAGCTGGCACCTGCACGACCTCGACTCAGGCCTCGAGCCCTTCACCCGCACCCTGAACCGGGACGCCACCCGCCGCGGCCTCTCGCAGCGTCTCGGCCGCTACGGCTCGGGCGTTCAGGTGCGGATCTGCCGCGAGCTCCTGGTGCGGATCGGCGAGCTGACCCGTCAGGAGGCGGCTCTGCGCACCGAGATCGCCGAGCGGGTGTGGCCGCTGGCTCCTGGCCTGCTTGCGATCTCCGGCGTCGGGGACCTGATCGCCGCGCGCCTCCTGGTCGAGACCGGCGGCCCTGGGCGCTTTACCTCAGACGCCGCGCTCGCCCGCCACGCCGGCTGCGCCCCGATCGAGGTCTCCTCGGGCCGTACCCGCCGCCACCGCCTCTCGCGCCTTGGCAATCGCAAGCTGAACGCAGCGCTCCACCAGGTCGTCCTTACTCAGGTGCGCGTGCATCCACCGGCGCGCGCCTATCTGGCCAAGAAGCGCGCCGAGGGCAAGTCCACCAAGGAGGCGTTCCGCTGCCTCAAACGTCACCTGGTGCGGGTCGTCTTCCGGGCGCTGCAGGAGCCGAAGGTCGTTGCTGTTTCTCCTTGAATTTCTGGACCTATATCCCCAGCAACACGGTCATCTCTCAGAGGTGTTCTTGACATAGGAGCGACCCTCCGGATTCGGGTTTCTCGGGCCGCTCCCCCCGTCCCTCCGGGCAGCCAATTTTGGCACGGCTTCGCCGTGCTGAGGCAGCCCTTAAGGAGGGCCGGGAGGGGTCTGACCTTTGGTCGTCTGGATGCCCACGGGACGAAGCCGATGCAATCGCCCCTCGCTCTGGACATAGGGGGCATGGAGAGGAAACCGGACCCCAGCTTCTTCACCGAGCGGACCCTCGCTGACTTCCTTGCGGTCAGTGACCGAACCGTCCGCAACTGGATCAGGCGCGGTGATCTGCCCAGCTACAAGTTCGGCGCGGCGCGGCGGATCGACCCCGACGACATCAAGCGTTTCCTGGACCGCCACAAAGACGAGCCGGCATGAGGCGTGAGTCACCGATTAGACGCCGCAACCCTTCCGGACAGATCGTCTGGGTGGCCAGGTACACCGGCCGTGACGGCAGGAAGCACATCGCCAAGCCCACCTGGAACCGCGGCAAAGGCACCTTCACCAGAAAGGCCGACGCCCAAAAGGCAATCGACGAGGCCTACGGACTCTCTGATCGGCCGGACACCCTCGGCGACTACGCCGCCACCTGGACCGAGCGCCACCCGCGATCCGAGCGCACCAACGCGACGAACGACCACCGCATCAGCCGAGTCGCCGATGTCGAGATCGAGGGCATCCCTTTAAAGGACTGGCCGCTGCGCGAGCTGCGCCGGCGTCACACGCTGGCCCTGGTCGATCACATGCTGAGGACCGAAGGTCGAGCAACCACCGGCGCTGTCGGCATCCTCCGCGCGCTGTCAGCAATGGCCGAGGACGCGATCACCGACGAAGTCTGCGACCTCAACCCTTTCAAGGGCGTCCGCATCCGAGCCAATGACCCGCGAGCGAAGAAGAAGCCCCGTCCGATTCGCGTCTTCAGCTTCGAGGAGATGCACCGCTTCGCGAAAGCAGCGGGCCGCTACGAGGCAATGGTCCGCGTCTTCACCGATTGCGGTCTGCGGCTCGGCGAGGTCCTCCCGCTGCGCCGCGAAGACTTCGACGGCGAGACTCTCCAAGTCCGCCGCACCGCCCACGAGGGCCAGATCCTCGAGGGCACGAAGACCGACCACGGCGAGCCCGACGCTGGCCGCGTCGTCCCGGTGCCGGCGACCCTCGCTTGGATGCTCGAAGCCCAGATCAACCTCAACGGACCCGACTGCCAGCTCCTTTTCCCGACGCCACGCGGCCGCCTCTGGCGCGAGCGCACCTTCTACCGCGACGTATGGAAGCCGACCCAGGAGTCCTCGGGGCTAGACATCCGCCCCCACGAGTGCCGCCATAGCTACGTGACCCATCTTCGGGCAACGGACGTCAACGATGCCGATCTAGCCGAGATTGCTGGCCATCGGGTCGAGACGATGCTTGCGCGTTATACGCACGCGAGAGGCGGCAGCTTTCCGCTTGTCCGGATCAGCATCGGATAAAGCACCCCGCGGACAACCCTTCCTAAGAGGGACATACCGTAAGGTTGTGCGAGCAGGGAATTCAAGCGTTCGAGGAATTTTTTGACTTGAACTTCAGAGAGGGCGTCAATGGAGTTGAATGAGTATCAGCGCCGGGCCAACCGCACGGATCAGCGCCCAGGGCGGGTCGCCGAGGAGGGCGACGACGTTCTCGCTTTCCCCCTAATGGGCATTGCCTCCGAGGTGGGCTCGCTCGTAACCCAATACAAGAAGCGTATTCGCGATGGCGAGTCACACTCGCTCTTCACCGATCGCGTCTCCGAGAAGCTCGGAGACATTCTCTGGTACGTATCCAACTTCGCGCACAAGGCCGACATAGAGCTTGGTGAAGTCGCTGCTCTCAACCTCAAACGGATCGAAGAGCGGTGGCCGACCGAGGACTCGGTACAGCCACCGAAGCTTCTCGACGACGACTTTCCCGTCGAGGAGCAGCTTCCCCGCAAGGTCTCAGTCGTCTTCGAGGAGGTTGAAGACGATGGGGCGATGAAACTCCGCATCTCCGCCGAAGGTAGTCAACTCGGCAACTATCTCACCGACATGAACTACGACGACGACGGTTATCGCTTTCACGATGCGTTCCACCTCACCTATGCTGCGTTGCTCGGCTGGTCTCCTATCTCAAGGGAGTTTTTTAAGACGAAGCGACGTAGTGACCCACGGCTCAAGGAAGTTGAGGATGGCGGGCGCGCTGGAGTGATCGAGGAGGCGATCTCGGCCCATGTATTTGCCTATGCCGCAGAAGAGAAATTCCTAGAAGGAGTCCCTCATGTCGATTCCGAGCTGCTGCGCAACATCACCGGCATGGTTTCCCACTTGGAGGTCCGCACGCGCACCGTCGCCGAATGGGAAAGAGCAATATTTCGCTCATTCGAGGTCTGGCGAGCGTTGCGTGACAATCGCGGGGGCACTCTCCACCTCGACCTCAGGGCGCGCACGATCGAGTACGAACGACCCAATAGCGCCGAGTAGCGTTCGCGTCTCAACCGAGGTTCACGAAGACTCCAGTGCCGTGGAGATGGAGCAGCCCGGCATCCTTGAGAACTTGCTCGGCAGCGATTCTCTCCCCTACCGTGTAGGGATAGTCGGAGGTCGTGTAGTAGTGATCAAAGACGATCGCCCCGCCCTTGACAAGGTTGGCCAGAATTGGCTCAAGGGCTGCTCGCGTGCCGCTGTAGTTGTCGGTATCGACAAAGGCTAAGAGGACGGGGTCTTTGACCAATCTCTTCGGAACCGTTTCACGAATGTCGCCGACGACGAGCTCGATTCCGTAGGGCGTCGTATAGGCGCGTACCGCCTCAAGATCACGAAAGACACAGCGCGGGTGTTCGTATAGATCCAGCAGAGAGCGTCGAGGTGGAAAGCCGTCCCATGCATCGAATGCGATCACCGGACAGGCACTCAGCCCTAGGCCAGCAATCGCCTTCGCGAGCCAGACGCTGGTACCGCCCTTGAAAGCCCCGAGCTCAACTACTGCGCCACGCCGCCCTGCCATTGCCGCAGAGTGCAAGCAGTCATAGAGGTGACGCCGGGTGTGGGGATGGCCGGTCGCATACGAGGGAACGAGGGCGGGGGCCTCCAACTCGCCGAACAGGTCGTCACACGCCTCTTGGTGACTGAGGCCAGCAAGTACGACCTCTGGAAGGGGGTTCTTGCCGTCGAGTACCTCCGCGGCGGCCTGTAGCAACTCCTCCTTGCGCGCATCGGAGCAGATCACCACCAGCGATGGGTCACTCGACCCAAGCTCGGCCCAGCTGTCAAGAGTCGGATGCGCGTCATCGGGATCAGCGGGGTCAAAGATGCGGGTGCGGGCGCCCAGGGTCTTGAGTGCTGCCGCCACCTCGATGGCCTCCGGAGTGCAGCCGATCATCGCAACCTCGGTGTGACCCGCGGCGACGTGCGATGCGGCCTCTTCAATCAGCTGCCGAGCAAAATCGCTCACTTCATCGCCTCGATCTCGTCTCGCCACGCATCCAGCTCGTCGGGCCGTTCGTTGGCAAGTGCCACTACCAAGCCAGCCGAAGCACCGGCGACCGCCCAGGCGAGCTCCACCTTTCGCTCCCAGGAGAGCGGGGGGCTGAGAACTCCGATCTGGGCGGTCAGCCCCATGTCGAGCGGCGCAAACGCTGCCTTTAGCGTTGCCCAACAATGATCCACATCGCCGTCTATTGCCTGGATCGCACCCAGCACCCGATCGACCGCCTCGCTGCCGCCGCTATCGGCGCACTTGCCGCTGTCTATGTTTGAGACAGAGTCAAAGGCACCAGGCGCTTGCTCGGCGAGCCAAGTCAAATACTTCGCCGCGTAAACGCAGAAGTCTCCGGCAGTGTCAAGGAGGCGCTCATCAGTTGAGTCAGTGCCTTCGTCGAGAGCGACAACTAGCCGGTCGTACTTTCGCGCGAGGTTGGGGAAGATCGCCAACAGCTCGCCACGTTTTCTCCAGGCATCACCGTAGCCCTGGTTCTTGCGGGTGTGCAGCGTGCTCAGTTGCGCGAGTGCGGCGGCGCTTGAGAACACTGCCATCTGTCTAATGGCTGCTCAACGCGGCCAGTGCCGCGGAGCTTTTGGACTCGACGCGGCGCAGCCCGATTTCTCCTCCCCCGAGCTCATGCTGTTCGTCGGCGACGCGAGGTAGCGGTGGATTAAGTCTGCTCCTGTTTCGCCCGGCGATCACAGCCGCGACCCTCTTGTTCAGGCCCCACTTCGGCGGAAAGAACGGATCAAGTGGCTCGGTTTTCGGCCGGAACTCCTGCTTGATCCGCACCCGGTTGCTTTTCAGGCTGGGAAAAGCCTCACGCGAGTACTTATCGGTCTCGCAGAAAAGGCCTTGGCAGTCGATCGCATGCAGTGGTCGCTCGAAAAGGCCGCAGAACTCAAGGCCGAGGCGATCGAATTCTGTCTCCTGGCGCTCAACCATTCTCATGATGAGCTCCTGCGGCGTCCTGCCTCCATCATCGCGGAAAACCTTGGCGATTCCACGAAGTGCCCCAGGGCCGGGCATCGTGAATTCGTTCTCATCGAAGTCGAGGTGCTCTGAGTAGTTCAGGTCGATGGCGATCTGGTAGCCGAGGAAGGGGCCGATCATCGGATACTCCGTCAGCGCCTCGTAGACCTCAGCTAATGAGCCGGCGCGTCCCAGCCGCGCTCCGAGACCACCGCTGCGAAACATGTCGGCGACCAGCGCCAAATGGTTTCGGTGCTTTGCCTTATGGCCGTAGCTACTAGGCGCAGCGAGGATAAAGGCGGCGGTGTAAATCGGCTGCCGCGTACGCAGGTCTTCAAGCAAGTCGCCGAGTTTCTCGACTTCGAGGGTCGAGCGCCGCAGCCCGCCAGTTGCTTCCTCGAGAGCCTCCCACGTCGCCTCCTTAGAGAAAAGGCGAAAGAGGACGATTCGCAGAAAGGCATCCTCGGGGTCAAGGCCTTCACCCTCGGGGCCGTAGATCACCTCTCGTATTAGGTATTGCGACACCCGGTCGGCGGCCCGAAAGGTGTTGCAGAACTTGAAGGTCGAGAGGATCCGGTCATCGCTCCATGGTCCTAGCTCCTCGCGTACGCGCACTTCGAAGAGCTTTTGGCGCTTCGCCGCAAAGCGCCAGTAAGTGTCGTGAACCTCGGGTCGCACGACGGGATCCATACCCTCAGCATCGCATTTCCCGATGACACTCGCCGCGACCCGCGCGCTGTCTTCGAGTTTTTACGGGTCGAGGTCATCCTCAATCGTCCAGGCGCCCAGCGCCGCAACCCCGATCGCCGCCTCCTCGATCGATGCGAGGCCGTCTTCTCCCCAGGTTGGTCCCCAGGAATTGCGGATCGTGAAGCTCCCGTCTAGCGAAAAGCCGACAAGGGTTACGGCGTGCCCCTCGCCGAGAAGGCCTTCCTGGGTTGGTAGTCCGACCGCGCCATTCGGAGCGGCATAAAACTCTTCCCATAGGTCGAGGCCGAGGATTACGGCATATCCTGTTTCAAGCGCTTCTCGAAGCGCGACCGGATCGGTGCTGATGGCCGACATGCTCGCTCGCCGCATGGCTGCCTCATCGAGCGCTGCTGCCGGTGGCGCCCAATTGCCGTCAGTCTCATCCCGTGCGCCACCGTAGGGCCAAAGTTCTGCGGCCGACTGACCGGGGTCACGTAGCGCCTCGACAGCGGGGCCGGGGCCGGTCCCCGGTTCAGGATCTTTGTCGATCTGCTTACAGCGCCAATAGAGGAGCTCCTCCCCCAGCGTGGGCTGATGGTCGCCACGCCGCCGTTGCCGAGCCAGTTCATGGGCGGCGGTTGCGGCAAAGGCGAGACAGGTGCTGCGGTGTCCCTGGTCACGGACCGGGCCAAGTAGCGGGCTCAAATCGACAGGGGGGGTCACGCCTGGGCCAGCAGCGCTTGGCGTTGGGGGAGGACGATGCCGGTGGGCGACTCGAGTCCGGTTGGCGGCCCCTGCACAATCAGCGGCAGGGCGATCCGGTCAACCGGATCGCGATCTGGTCCCTCCCAGTCCCGAACAAGACTCAGTTGGAGGGTCCCCGTGCCAGGCTCAAGCGCTCGGCAGCGCAGGTGGCGGGTTACCCGCGACCCGAACTTCCCACCATCGACGTTGCCGGGCTCGAGCTCGTCGTCGAGAATTTCGAACCCGCCGAGCCCGACTTCGAGACTCCAGCGGTACCCGCTGCTCGGAATCTCTGCCAGCCGCACGTGGAGCTCGTCCTCAGTCCGCAGCTCGAGGTGGCGCCCCCCAAGTTCGTGGTTGAGCGCCCAGACCGCAGCCCGCGAGTTCTCTGGGGCCCGACCGGCACCGATCTCGAGTTTCATCTGCATCGGCTCGTGAGAGCGCAGCTCGTTGGCCAAGGGATAAGAGATCTTGTTCAGTTGGTTCAGTCGCGAGATCGTCGCCCTGTAGCTGGCCCCGATCTCTAGCGAGAGTTGGTAAGCGGAGACCGGGTCGAGATTTTTCGGTTTGCGCGGTAGTGAGAGTCGGTCTAGGGCCAGGTTCACCAGACGCAGCGGCATCAGAAACTCGGCCGCAAAGGATTGCGCTTGGATCTCCTGCAGGGGCAGAGTGCCGCCGCCCAGTACCTCGTTCTCACCATCCTGCGAGGCCGAGTGCCCGAGCACGTAGTGCCCGTACTCATGGGAGGCGGTGAAGCGCTGAAGGCTGAGTGGGTGCCCGCTATTCAAAACTATTCCCGCCACGTCATCGGATTGGCGCTGAAAGAAGCCGTAAAGGCGATCGAGGCGTTCGAAGAGAAGCCAGACCTTGCTCTCCTCAATCACGCCGAAGATGTCGATTGGATCATCGGCATTCAGCCCCAGGCGGGCCCCCTGCTTGGCCGCCTCCGTAGTGCCTTTCAACGCCGCCGCGTCGCGCTGTGCCCGCGTGCTCATCGTTACTCCCCTCCCGCCTGGGGATCGGGCGCCTGGCCAGCCCCGCGCAGGAACTGGGCGAAGCGCAGAACCTGCTCCTTGTCGCTGTCGCTGAGCTCCTGAGCGGTGCGAAATAGCGCGCCCGAGACCTCATCGTCAACCAACTCGTCAGCCTCGCCGAGGAAGTACTCATAGGGGCGTCGATACAACTGGGCAAAGCGGGTCAGCTCGAAAGTCGAGACCTTGCGCTTCCCCGACTCTACGTTGCTGATTGCTGGCCGCGAGAGTCCCATGTGCTCGGCAACGTCCTCTTGGGAGAGACCGAGGTACTCACGTGCTCCGCGAAGTCTCTCGCCGAGTTGCGTCCATGCTTGCTCCTCGCCGGTCTCTAGTGCAGGAGTCTCGTCGTTCATCCGCGCACCTCCTCGATCTGCGCGAAGACAACTGCCATGGCGAAGCCCTCCTCGTGGCAGAGGCTGACCTCAAATCCCGAAAGACCAAGGGTCTCCGCGATCCCGGCTGCCCGACCATGAAGGCGAAGCGTTGGTCGGCCCGAGGGCTCGGAGACGACCTCCACCTCATCCATGCTTACCCCTCGGACTCCGGTGCCTAGTGCCTTAAGCACTGCCTCCTTGGCCGCGAGGCGGGTCGAGAGCCGATCTGGGCGCCCTTCACAGAACTCGATCTCCGCGTCGGTGTATATGCGCCTGGCCAGGCGCTCGCCGCCGAGGCGAAGGTGACGCTCCCAGGTCTCGATGTGGACTGCGTCGGTCCCAACCCGACCGAGCTTCGGTACTTCGGTGGCGAGCTCAGAGAGGCGTGCGGCGAGGGCCGTTGCTCGTTCAACCACCGAGGACCACCTCCTCGGTGATGTCGGGTCCAATGATCTCCGAGCAGCGTTCGATCAGACTCTTCACCGCGGTCTTCCCCAGCGTGACGAACTCGGCGTCGGCGTGGCTCGCCGTGACCATCACCTCGCCGGCTTCGACGCCGCTCTCGTTGGCGATGAAGCGCAGCAGCTTGGCGAGACCCACATAGTTCCCGTAGGCGCGGGTGATGAACGTTTGGTTCCGATACGTGGCGCACATGTGTACCGCGCCGTCGGCCAGGGTTAGGCTGATGTGGCTGAGGCAGGGGAACGACCACATGCTCTTGTCAGTGAAGGGTGCCTGCACGCGCAGCTCGCCGTCAGTCGGGTGGGATACCCCAAGCTCGTAGCTGCTGCTGCTGTGGCCCTGTTTCGCCTGCTTGGCGAGTCGCTCAACGAAAAACTGGAGCTGGTTGAAAGTTCCGTCTTCGCGCAGGCGCTTGTCTAGGTCCCCAGCAGTGCCATCGGCAACGGGATAAGCGACCAATCGATTGAAGTAGGTCTCCTTCTCGCCTCCGGTCCGGGTGTGGATCCGCATGCTCATCTCGAAGTTCTCATAGAGTCGTGCCGCCGCCTCCTCGCCGAGGTGGGGGTGGTAGAGCGCTGCCGGAAAGATGGTGTTGGCGACCGTTTCGATCCCGTGTTTGACGTCCTTCTCGGCAAGGAACGCTTCTAACTCTGCCTCAAGGTCAAGGTTGCCCGCGCTGTTTGCAGGGAAGGCAACCGCCAAGTTGACCCCCTTGCCGTCACCCGCGGCCATCAGCTCCATCGCGTTGAGCCAAACCTCCGAATAGTTCTCGCCTTTGATCAGATCAGCCATCTTGACTTCCTTCCATCTGAGCCCGGCGGCTATTGATCATCTCCTCCAGGGAGCTGATCGTCGTCAGCGTCTCCTTGGTCTGGTCCTCCACGCGGATGAGGCCATCCATATCGAGGGCCACCTCAACATGGCTGGCAACAGACTGGCCCTCTTTAGAGTCAATCTCGAGGTCGCCGCCGGCTTTCTCGATCTGCGCTTCGAGCTCCCCCTGATCGCAGGCTCGAACGTAAGCGAGTTTCTCGATCAGGATCTCTCTCGTGTGCGGTAAATGAACAGCCATCAGCCCTCCGGGTACGATTTTCGTACATCACGATAGCAGGGTCGTCGGCGAGATTCGAGCTTCGGCGGCGACGCGCGACTCGGAGGGTTTCCTTGCAATACCTTCTTCATTTAGATGGTTTTTAGCTCACGGCCTCCGCTTTCCGCCGGGATCCCCTCCGGCAAGCCCGGGGACGACTATTCCGCGTTCGAGGAGTGCAACTTCGTGATCGATGAGGTCGCTCGGAAGGCTGATACCTATAAGCGGAAAGCTCGTTGGTCCTCGTTTCTGCTGACTACGACCACCGCCATGGTGCCGGTGACGCTGATCGTGGCAGAGCAGTTCAGCCCCGGAAGCTTCGCTTCGTTTATCTCTGGGCGTCTTGCTCCCGGAATCCTTGCGGCGTTGGCGGCCATCCTGGGCAGATGGATCCTTTTTGAGCATCCCACCAGCGCTGGACCCTCTACCGCCACTGGCAGCGAAAGTTTGAAGCTGAACGACTCAGATACCGCCAAGGGGTGGGGAAATACGCTGCGGATGACCGCGACGGTGTCCTGGCACAAATGCTCGCGGCAGGGAGAGTTCAACTCGATACGGAGTGGTCCGTATTGGTACCGGTCAGCAAGGAACTGGCGGAAGACAGGGAAATTTCCTGAACCCCGCGAGAGACGACGAGCCAGGTCTCATCCAGGTCACATCGCGGCCGCAATTGCGCTAGCCACGCCGACGCCCCTCCTCCTTTCAAACCGAAGGTCGCGTCCGGACGGTAGGTGAGGGCAGGCCTCGAGCGACGGACAGGGGGAGGAGGTACGGGTCGCCGTGGAGAGTGGCGGCGGCGGATCGTTGCCCGCTCGGCCGGCGTCGAGAACCCGCCCGAAGGGTCAGCCGCCGCGCACTAACCGTTCAAGGCCGTAAACACAAAAGTTCTTAGTAATTGGCCGACTCGACGAATATTGGATGGGTTTCGGATAACGTTGCGCCTTCCGTGCGGGAACGACGCGTTTATTGGAGGGTTTGTGGCTCTCGTTGTCCTAGTGGTGATCATCTTGTTTCTGGTTGGCGTCCTCCTCTTCCGGGAGCCTGAGCTGCGGCGTTGGGGGACGAGCGTGGCGCGGCGTCGGGAGGGGACGATCAGGGCCGCGGTCGGCCGATTTCAGCCGCGGGACATCCAGCGGCAGGCGCTGGCGCTGGTCAAAGAGCAGTCACTGGTGTCGATCGGCTACGCGTACCTGCCTAGCGACGTCACGGTCTTCCTCAATGCCGACGATCTCGACCGGCTGGGGGCGGCTCGCGGGCACGTGACTCGCGAGCTTGCAGAACAGATTTCCAAGCTGGACAGGAAGAGCGCCGGCGGCGAGGTCGTCTATCTCTTGGCGGCACGCCCGCAGGTCAAGCTCGAGGCCGCCCAGCTCGACCCCGGCACCGTCGACATCGCCCCCGCCTGGCTGGAAGGCACCTCCGCCCTGACGTCGATGCTGCCGACGGACGACACGGGGCCCGATCCCGCCGCGCCGCGAGTGCGGATCGAGGCAGACGGCCTGGAGCCGACCGAAGTCGTCCTCGCCGGGCGGATGACGATCGGCCGCGCACCAGCCTCGAGCATCCCGATCAACCACGAGGGCGTCTCTCGCGACCACGCCGTGATCGAGGTGGAGCCCGATTCCAAGGTCACGATCACCGACCTCGGCTCATTGAACGGGGTGGAAGTTGGAAAGATCGGCCGCATCCGGCCCGACGGCCCGGTGGATCTCGAGCCCGGGGAGATCATCCGGCTCGGGCGGCACGTGCGGCTCGAGCTCGTCTCGGAAAAGACCGAGGTGCAGCCGGCAGGGGAAGAGCGCCATGGAGATTGAGGCAGGCCAGCGCCTCGGTCCTTACCTGCTGGAGCAGAAGCTGCCCGGCGCCGGCGGTATGGGCACCGTGTTCCGCGCTCGGCATGTGGAGACCGGCCGCATCTACGCCCTCAAGGTCATCAAATCCGAGCTGGCGCAGCACCCGGTCGCACAGGCCCGGTTCGATCGCGAGGCGCGGATCCTGCAGCGGCTCGAGCACCCGAACGTGGTGAAGATCGCCGCTTACGAAAGAGACCGAGGGATTCCGTACATCGTCACGGAGTTCGCCCGGGACGGCGACCTGCGCAACTTCATCGCCGGCGGGATGGAGACCGAGACCCTCCTCTCCACCCTGAGGCAGGCCGCCGAAGGACTGCAGGCCGCCCACGATGCCGACATCGTCCACCGGGACGTGAAGCCGGCGAACCTGCTGGTCAACCGCGGCGGCGGAGAGATGCGGATCATGGTCACCGACTTCGGCGTCGCCTGGGGCAAGGACTTCTCCACCCACTACACGGCCCCGGGAGGGAGGGGAGTGGGGACGCGGCTCTACAAATCCCCCGAGTGCGAACGGGCTGAAGAGGCCGATTGCCGGGCTGACGTCTACTCGCTCGGGATCTGCCTCAACAGGATGCTCGGCGAGAGCGCCAAGGAGGGGCCGGTGGTCGCGGTCATCGCCAAGGCTGCTGCCTACTGGCCGAAGGACCGCCATTCCTCAGTGATGGAGCTCTATGAAGACGCCGAGCGGGCGCTGCGTGCGGGGGGGACCGGATGGGTGGTCCCGCAGCCCTCGGGAGACGATCTCGCCGAAACCATGCTCGATACGCCGGGGGGCGGAACGCTGGCGGGGGACGGGACCGGTCGTCCCCGTGTCCTCGATCAGGTCCTGGGCAGGCTCGGGATCCAAGACCAGGTGCGCGGCGGCTCCCTGGCGCGCGGTCGGGGGAACCCGATGCTGATAACCGGCATGTTGACCGTGTCCGACCCTGAGGCTCTGGGCCACGCGGTCGGCGATCTGGCGAGCGGACTGGCTCGGGAGCTGAAGGTCGATCGGGTGCGGCTGGTCCTGCTGACGAGTGACCAGGCGGTGCCCGACATCGTCCGCACCTACTTCTCGGTCCTCTTTGCCGACGAGGTGCCGCCGGAAGACCTCGAGCAACTGGCGGCGCGGCGGGTCGACGACCTGCTGGAAATCGACGCGCCGCCCCAGATCGACCGCCTCTGCGACGAGGACGTGCTGGTGCCGCTAGTTGCCCAGCTCCATGTCAAGAACGTCAGATTGAACCCCCAACTCGTGAGGTGAGATGAACAGCTACATAGGAGACTTCCCCATCACCCCGTTCGTGATCGTCGTCGATGAGTCGGCGTCGATGGAGGAAAACGGGGGCATCGACCTGATCAACCGCTCCCTGCCGGAGATGGTTGCGACCCTCACCCGGATTCCCGAGGCTCGGGAACGCGCCGCGGTGGGGCTGATGTCGTTTGCCAAGAAGGCGCGGATCCGCCGCCGAATCCTCCCGCTGGACGTGGGCTTCGAGGTGCCGGAGTTCAAGGCCGACGGGAGGACCAGCTACGCGGCCCCGCTGAAGAAGCTGCGCTCGATGATCGCCGAGGACCTGCCCCAGCTCGGCTCCCGTGGCCATCGGCCGATCGTCTTCTTCATCACCGACGGTAACCCCAACGTAGAGGAGCCGCCGGAGTGGCGAGCGGAGCGGGCGAACCTGCTGGGAGAGGGCTTCCGGCTGCGCCCGAAGCTAGTCACCCTCGGTTGTGGCGACGTCGACAGATCAACGCTCGAGGCGCTCGCCTCGGACCCGAGCCTGGCCGAGTGGGAGAGGGGACCGACGGTGGAGGCGCTCGAAGAGATCCTCGACACGGTGGAAGGAACGATCACCAGCCTCACCGGCGGCAAGGCCGAAAAGATTGCGCAGAGCGAAGGCGGTCTGCTGGCCCGGATCTACGAATTCGACCAGTACGACATCGGGGACGATGACGTCTTCGAATACCAGCCCGCATGAAGCGACCCTTCTTCAACCGGGACCGGGACCGGGACGAGGACCGGAAGCGGCAGGAGGATCCGCCGCGGCACGAGGAGGATGAACTCTCCGTGCCGCCGCCGGTCGATCCTGGCGCGGAGACGGTTGCCGACCACCTCGACCCGCCCCGCCCCGCCCCTCAGCCGGCCCCGGCCCCGGCCCCGGCGCCGCGGCGCAAGCATGAGCTGCCGGCGGCGCCGACGATGGGCCGGATCGCCAGCAACTGGCGCCGCCGCCTGGCCGACACGACCTGGCCGCGTCCAGGCGTTGCCGCCGACGGCGGCGAGCTCGGCGGCTTCCAGGTCCTTGCCGCCAGTGTTGCGGGACAGAAGCACCTGCACGAGGGCAGCCAGCGCCAGGACGCCTACTACTTCGCCACGCTCGGCGACGACGGCGTGGTCCTGGCGGTGGCCGACGGCGTCTCGTCGCATCCGCTGGCGGGGATCGGCGCCGACATTGCGGTCTTCGCGGCCGTTAGGGGTTACCTGAAGGCGACCTGGTCGGCGGCAGGCGATGGCGACACGATCCCGGAGCGCTTGGTGGCGGCGGTGGACCGAGGTGAAGACGCCATCTTCGAGGCTGCCAACCAGATGAGGATCGAGCCCCGTGAGCTCTCCACCACCCTCCTGCTCGTCGATCTGCGACACGGCAACGACGGCAGCGTCGCAGTGACGACCGCCGGGGTCGGGAACAGCAGTGCCCTGGCCCTGGCGCCCGGGTCGCCACCAGCGGTAATCGGGGGGCCACCGGAAGGCGGGGCGCCGGCGCAGTACCACCAGTTTCTGCCAGGCGATCCCGGCCGCGCCCAGGTCGACCACGCCAGGCTCCCTGCCGGTGCCGCGCTGGTGCTCGCGACCGATGGCTTCGCCGACGACCTCCATGCCTCTCCGGCCGTCGGGGACTGGCTCTGGGACCGGATCGGAGCCGCTGGTTCGCCGATCGAGTTCGCGCACGTCCTCTCCTACCGCCGCCAGGGCACGAATGACGATCTCACCGCGGTCGTGGCGATGCCCCTCGTCCGATGACCGTCGCAACCGCGGCGGTCAAGGGCCGGTTCGGCTCCTACCGGCTGGACGGCGAACCGCTCAAGGTCCCCGGAAGAGCGCGGATCTATCGGATCGTCGGGCGCGAAGACGTCTTCTACAAGGAGTTCCGCGAGCCGCTCAGGGGGGCGGCGGAAGTGGCGCGGGTCGAAGAGCTGGTCGAGGTTGGAGTCGAGTTCGGCAAGGCGGACCTCTCCTCGTCCCGCGGCCGGATCGCCTGGCCCCGTGACGCGGTAATCGAGGAAGGCGAAGTCCGTGGTGTTGTCACCACGTTCGCCGGACCTGAGTTCTATGACGAGCCGAGCGGGAAGAAGCTGATGCCGCGATACCTCTCCTATCTGCGGACTGCGGAGGAGGGGGTACCGCTCGAGGTTCGCCTGCGGTTGATGAAACAGCTTGCCGCAGTGCTGGCGCTGCTCGAGCATGTGGACCTCGTCCACGGCGACCTTGCCGCCCAGAACGTCCTCTGGAAGCCGGATCCGCACGCTTCGATCTTCCTGATCGACTGCGACGGGATGCACAGCGACTCGGTTCCCGGCAGCGGCGGCAGCACCGACGGTTGGACGGACCCTCGCAAGAAAGAGGAACTGATCCCGAGCCAGGACATGCGCAGCGACTGGTTCGCCCTGACGCTGGCGATCTGGCGGGTGACGATGCTGACCCCCGAAACGCCCGTGCATGGTGCGGATGGAGTGATCCTGCCGCCCGAGACGCCGCGTCCCTTTCAGCCCCTGTTGGTGCGGACCTTTGAGGATGTGATGGATGCCGAGGATCGGCCCTCACCGGGGGAGTGGGTCGAAGCACTGGATGAGGTCCTCGCG
>Ga0126305_10000339_pt1 | contig 20633 bp, 17 predicted proteins | sample Plot26_FD_92536 | JGI IMG/M metagenome (GOLD analysis project Ga0126305, IMG submission 92536) | Serpentine soil microbial communities from UC McLaughlin Reserve, CA, USA - Plot26 | ecosystem: Environmental > Terrestrial > Soil > Grasslands | place: USA: UC McLaughlin Reserve, Lake County... | reverse complement strand
CGGCGTGCGCGAGTTCTTCACCCACGTCCGCTTCCACAAGCACGACGACGAGCAGATCGTCATCCACCTCCTGGTCGAGCTCTACGCCCGCTCCGCCCAAGAGGCGACGGAGGTGCTCGAAGAGGCCGCACAGGGACGGATCGAGATCACGTCCCTCGCCGAGGAGTCGCGGCCACCCGCGCACGCTTCGGACCAGGCCCACTGATTGTTGGGAAAATCGTTTCGTCCGAACAGCTTGGTTGGTAAGATTCGCGCCGAGCTTGCGAGGATCTTGCCAGTTCGGTTGGCGCTGGTACGTCAACCGACCAGTCTTCTTGCTAGCGCTCACACCGTGTGCTACATCATCGGGGCTGCCGTCTCTCCCCCGCATCCAAGTCTATGAACCGACCCCTTTCCAATGCTCAAGCGCCCGCACTCCTGTGGCTTGCGGTCGCGTTGGCCAGTTCCCTCTTCACGACCTCGCCGCTGGCTCACATCGCCTTGGCGGCAACGGCTGCGCTCTGCGCGCTCAGCCTGCCGCAGAGGCTGTCGGTTCGCCTGGTCGCCGCGGCCGCGATGGTTCCGGTCGCCGTGGCGGATGCCCCCGCCTGGTCCTTCGTCCTCGCCGGCGGCATCCTCGCCGCGACGATGACGCGCCCAGGGAAGAAGCCGGTGCCAGCGCCGCTCGAGCTTCTCCAGCGCCATCTCGAGTGGTGTCGACGGCGCGGGGAATCAGCTCACCTCCTGTGGGTGCATGCTCCCGGTGCCGACCAGGCCACCGCCGTCGGTGCCCTCGACGCATTTCGTGTGACCGACAACGTGGCGCTGCTTCACGAGGGCGACGGCAACGAGGAGATCGTCGCGATGATGGACGACACGAGCTTCGAGCGGGAGGGCCTGGAACGCCGGCTTCGAGCTCACGTCGGCGACACGGCCGGCTTTGGCTGGGCCGCGTTCCCGGAGGATGGCGTGACCTTGGAAGCGCTCTTCCAGCACGCCCGCGCCGCCGCCGTCGCCTCCTCCAGCCGTTCAACTCCAATCAAGATTCAACCTCAAGCCTCTTTTCGACGATGGGCAACCAAGACCCCACCCGGGGCGCCAGTCCGCTCGTCGAATCAAGGATAAGAGAATGAATAACTCATCAGACCTTGCCTCTTCACCGGGGCAGAATCGCAACCGCGCGCTGGTAACCGGCTGCGCCGGGTTCCTCGGCAGTCTGCTCTCGGAGCGGCTCCTCGCTTCCGGTACCGAGGTGATCGGCCTTGACTGCTTCACCGACTTCTACCCGCGCGCGCTCAAGGAGCAGAACCTCGAGGTCCTGCGGGAGCAGACTGGCTTCGACCTGCACGAACGTGACATCGCCTGCGATCCGATCGACGACCTCATGGAGCAGGCCGACGTCGTGTACCACCTGGCCGCCCAGGCCGGCGTTCGCGGCAGCTTCGGCGATGGCTTCGAGATCTACCTGTACAACAACATTCGCGGCACCCAGCGCCTCCTGGAGGCGGCGGTCCGGCATCCGGTCGAGGCGTTCGTCTACGCGTCTTCCTCCTCGATCTACGGAAACGCGGACACCTTCCCGACCTCGGAGTCGGTGCCCCGGGCCCCGGTCTCCCCTTATGGCATGACCAAGTGCGCGACCGAGGATCTGACGGGGGTCTACAGGCGCGACCATGGAATCCATACCGTCGGCCTTCGGTACTTCACGGCCTACGGCCCACGGCAGCGCCCGGACATGGCCTTCTCGCGCTTCATCGCAGCCGGTTTGGCGAACGAACCGATCTCGGTCCTGGGCGACGGCCTTCAGGTGCGCGATTTCACCTACGTCGACGACGTGGTCGAGGGGACCATGCTGGCCGCCAAACGAGGCGTCGGTGGCAGCGTCTACAACATCGGCGGCGGCACGCCGGTCACCCTGCTCGCGGCCGTCCAGATCATCGAGGAGCAGATTGAACGGCCGATCGCCGTGATTCATCGCGAGAGCGCACGCGGAGACGCCCGCCAAACCGGCTCCGATTCCCGCCGTGCCCGCGAGGAGCTGGGCTTTTCATCCAGCGTCTCGCTCCAGGAGGGCCTCGCCCGGCAGGTTGCCTGGACGTTGGATCGCCAAGCCGCGGGAACCAGGGTAGCCCAGGCCTGACATACCATCCGCCGCCGGTGCGCGTCGCGATGGTCATCCAGAGCTTTCTGCCTGTGCTCGGTGGTGCGCAGCGGCAGGTCGACCTCCTCGGCCCGCTGTTGCAGCGCCTGGGCGTGGAGCTGACCGTGATCACCCGGCACACGCCGGGAACGCCGCGGCGCGAACTGCGCGCCGGCCTCGAGGTGTGGCGGGTTCCCGGCCCCGCCACGGGCCCGCTTGGATCCATCGCCTACACCGCCGGCGGAGCCCTGGCGTTGGCGCGGCTTCGGCCCGACGTCGTCCACGTGCACGATCTCCTCTCGCCCTCGACGATCGCGCTGCTCGCCCGACCGGCGATGCGAAGCCCGGTGGTGGCCAAGGTCCTCTCCACCGGACCAGGGGGTGATGTCGACCGCTTGCTGACGAAGCCGTTTGGAAGATCCCGCCTCAGAGCGATCGCCAGCTCCTTCTCCGCTTTCATCTGCCTCAGCTCGGATGTCTCCGAAGAGCTTCGCGCCGAGGGGGTCCCCGAGGCGCGCCTGCAACGCATTCCCAATGGCGTCGACACCGCGCGGTTCCGCCCGGCCGATGAATCGGAGCGCCTGGAGACTCGGACCCGCCTCGGCCTCCCGGACAGTCGTCCGCTTGTCCTCTACACGGGTCGCTTCGCGGACGTCAAGCGCCTCGATCTTCTAATCGAGGCGGTCGCTTACTCAGGCGAGTTGCAGCTCGCGCTGGTCGGCGAAGGCGACGAGGAGGACCGCCTGCGCAAGCTGGTCATGGACCTGGGCATAGGGGATCGAGTGACGTTCCTGCCGCGCGCCGACGACACCGCTCCGCTCTATCGGGCCGCCGACATCTATGCCAGCACCTCCTCGACCGAGGGGATGTCCAACTCGGTTCTGGAGGCGATGGCGAGCGGGTTGCCGGTCGTGGCGGCCGCCGCCAGCGGCATGGCCGAGCTCGTCAAGCCGCAGACCGGGGTGCTGGTCGAGGACGTGAATGACCCCGCCGCGTTCGCTGGAGCCCTCCAGCGCCTGGCGGCAGACCCGGAAACGCTCCGCCTCCTCGGCACCGAGGCGAGGGCACTGGTGTCCTCGAGCTACTCCCTCGATTTGGTGGCTGATCGCCTGCGGAACCTGTACGACGAGCTGCTGGCGGCCGCATGAGTCTCCGGGAGAAGGTGGCCGCCCCTGACGTGCTGGTCCTCTGCTACCACGCGGTCAGCGAGACCTGGGACAGCGAGCTGGCGGTGACGCCGTTGCAGCTCGAGCAGCAGGTGAGCGGGCTGCTGGCTCGCGGCTACAAGCCGGCCACCTTGCTCGACGCGGTCCTCGCCCCGCCCGCGAAGCGGACCCTCGCGATCACCTTTGACGATGCGTATCGGTCGGTGAATCAGCTGGCCGCTCCCGTGCTTCGCGAGCTTGGCGCAATCGGCTGCGTCTACGCTCCCACGAATTGGATCGGGGCCCGGACCCCGATGCGGTGGAGCGGGATCGAAGAGTGGCTTGGCACCGCCGACGAGAATGAGCTCTGCCCGATGGACTGGAACGAGCTGGGCGCCCTTGCCGAAGAGGGCTGGGAGGTCGGCTCCCATACCTGTTCCCATCCCCACCTGACGGAACTCGACGACGAGCGGCTGGCGGCGGAGATGGAGGAGTCGCGAAGCGCCTGCGCGGCCGGGCTTGCCCGGCCTTGCGACACGATTGCCTATCCCTACGGCGACGTCGACGAGAGAGTGATCCGCGCGGCGGCCGCCGCCGGCTACCGGGCCGCCGCCGCCCTCCCCCAGGCGCCGCACGCCCCCTCCGACTTACGCTGGCCGCGAATCGGGATCTATCGATGGGACGGGCGCACCCGTTCTCGACTGAAGGTGTCTCCTCTCGTGCGCCGGATGCGGGGCATGCCGGTGCGTCGCCTCCTCGATCCGCTGGGGCGGATGGCTCGAACCAGAGAGGGCCGATAGGTGCGGGCGGCGGTCTATATCGACCAGGCCTTCTGGCGCGAGGGAGACGAGGTGTTCGCGGCGCGCTCGTTCGTGCTGTTCATCGGCAAGGTGGCGGAGCATTTCGACGAGCTGACGGTGGCGGCTCGCCTCAGCCCGACGGCGTCGAGCTCGCATTATCGGCTCCCGCCGCCGGCCCGCTTCTGCCCCCTGCCGCACTACGGCAGCGCCTCCGCCCCCCTCCAAGTCCTGCGTGCCGCTCGAGAGTCGATCGCCCGCTTCGATCGGCTCCTCGAGGAAGTCGACGTCGTCTGGCTGCTCGGCCCGCACCCCTTTGCGCTCCTCTTCGCCCGCATGGCGCGCCGCCGTGGCAAACGGGTGCTGCTGGGCGTGCGACAGGACCTGCCGCGCTATGTCGCCAATCGCCACCCCGACCGGACCGATCTGAAGCTGGTCGCCCGGGGGCTCGACGCGGCCTTTCGCCAGTTGGCCCGCAGTTGCCCCACCATCGTCGTCGGGCCTGACCTGGCGGAAAAGTACGGGGCAGCTCGGGAGCTGCTCGAAATCTACGTCTCGTTGATCTCGGTGAATGACGTGCTTCCCGCCGCTCGCGGCGAAGAGCGCGACTACGGCGGCCCTATCCAGATTCTCAGCGTCGGCCGCATCGACGCTGAGAAGAACCCGCTGCTGCTTGCCGACGTGCTCGAGCAGCTGGATCCGCGCTTCAAGATGGTCATCTGCGGCGACGGGCCGCTCGAGGATGACCTGGCGCGGCGTTTGTCGGCGGCGGGGTCGAACAGCCGAGCCGAGCTGAGGGGTCATGTGCCGATGGGCCCTGAGCTACTGAGGCTGTACCGCGAGAGCCACATCTTCCTCCACGTCTCCTGGACGGAGGGGGTGCCCCAGGTGCTGCTGGAGTCCTTCGCCGGTGCCCTGCCGGTCGTCGCCACCGCGGTGGGCGGCGTTCCCAAAGCTGCGGGCGGCGCGGCGGTCCTGATTCCCGCGGGCGACCCGCTCGCGGCGGCGGCGGCGATCCGAGAGATCGCCGGTTCGGCCGAGACGCGCAGCCGCCTGCTGGCGGCGGGTCACGCCATCGCCCAGGATCACACGATCGAGGCGGAGGCGCGACGAGTCGCCGCGTTCATGGGCTCAGCGCGGGCGCGCTGAGCCCGAGCCCCACGGCTCCTTCAGCTACTGGACGCGGGGACGCGACCGGCGCAGCATGAGACCGGCGCCGAGCAGGCCGATGCCGACCGCAAAGACGAGGCCCAGTTCCATGCCCGTGAAAGGCAGGGTTCCGCTGCTGCTCGAGGAGCCGGTGCTGGCGACGGGCACGAATTCCGCCGGCGCCGAGCCACCCGAGCCACCCGAGGAACCTTCCTGGGTCACACCAGCGATGTTGGTGTATCCATCAGCTGCATTAGCAGTTGCCGGCGCTGCAAAGGCCGCAACAATCATCATTATCGAAACGAACTTTTTCACAGCGGTCCTCCGGTCAATCGGGCTAGGGTGCAATTCAGACTGGCAACTATAGGTGACTTTACGGCGAATAGGTGATTCTGGACGATTAGACGAGTGGCGCCTTCGATCAAACGTCCAGACCGCCCAAGACGCGGGCCTGGACTGCTCGGGCGTCGGGACGGCCCCCTTTGCGCAATTTCCGCAGGACCTGCCGCACCTCTGGTTCGCGCGGATTCCGCTCCAGAGCCGCCTCGACGTCAGCCACCGCGGCGCCACGCCGGCCTGCTGCGGCGGCAAGCAAGCCGAGCTGGAACCGCGGATACCAGGCTGACGGATCGCGCTCCAGGGCCGAACGGAAGGCGTCTCGGGCCAGTGCGGGTCGTTCCAGCTCCACCCCCACCACCCCGAGCTGAACGTACGGAGCGGCCGCGAGGGGATCGAGCGCGGCCGCGCGTTCGAGATCGTCGACGGCAGCAGCGGGGTCGGCCCGCCAGCTCGCCATGGCCCGGTCGGCGAGGCGGGCGGACATCAACAGGGGGGCCGAGAGGAGGGTCGCGAGCACCAGTGCCGCCGCCACCCCGATTGCCGGGGAGACCCGCCGATGCACCGACGGCTCCCCGGCAAACCGTCCAACCCCCGTCGCCCCCCCGGCCAACGCCATGGCAGGCGCCGCGACCGCGGGAAAGACTGAGATCCAGTCGATGGCACCGTGGATGAGCAGATAGGCCAGAGGCAAAGCCGCGGTCGCAACGAGCCAACGCGGCACCCCGGGGCGACCTCCCGCCCGGATGAGGGCGAGCACGAGCGAGATCGCGAACGCGAGCAGGGCGAGGAAACCCACCGCGCCTAGCTCCGCCAGCGTTTCCAACCAAATGCTGTGCGAGTAAATGGTCGACTTGTCGGCCTTTCGTCGCTCCAAGAAGGGGGCGATGAAGTTGCCCGCGCCGGTACCCGTCCCCGGATGATCGGCGAAGACGTCAACGGAAACGCGCCAGTAGTCGTATCGATTGGATCCCAGGTCGCCGGTGAACCGGGTCGGTTGCGACTCGAGCTCGGCATAGTCGGCCGTCTTGAAGTCGGTCACCTTCTCGGATATCCACTCCCCGGGGGCGGGACCCGTGGAAGCGACTGCGACCACAGCGACGATGACGGCGGCGCCGACGACTGCGATCACGGCGACCGAGAGGCGGCGCACCGTTTTCGTCCCGATCTCGAGCCGCGTGTCGAGCCCTGCGTACACCGTCCCCAGAGCGAGAAGGGCAAGGGAGGTAAGGACCATGGTGCGAATCGCGCCGTCCAACGCTCCGGCGACGTCACCGCCTTCGACCGCGAGCCGCCGGACCTCGAGCAGCGGATCCAGCCCCACCCACGCGGCGAGAGCGAGGACTCCGATCGGCAGCAGCAACCTCAACCTGCCCGGCGTGAGGAGGAGCGCGAGGAGCAGGACAATCCCGAGCGCAACCAGGCCGCCGCGGCTCTGCGTCAGCAGGAAGGCCTGAAGCAGGGCGCCGCCGACGGCCAGCGCGACCGCGCGAGCGGCAACCGGAAGCTCGCGCCTCGAAAAGAGCACCAGGCTGACCGGAACTCCCATCGCCAGCAAAGCCGCGGTCGCATTGGTGTATCCGGCGGGCGCCAGCAGCCGGCCGTCTTCGAGCGTTGCGGGGTCGGCCAAGGTGGCGAAGAGGGCGGTTATCGCTCCGAGCAGGGCTACGCAGGGAAGCGCGGCGAGGCCGATCGTCAAGGCTCGGGTGGTCGGTGACCAAACGGCCGGCAGGGCGAAGGAGGCAAAGAGGAGCACCTGCCGTGCCGAAGCGATCTCCGCCGCGCCACGATCCTCGGCCCAGACCAACGAGAAGACGGTCCACACCGTCAGCAGGGCGAGAGCGCCGAGTGCCCAGGCGCTGCAGCGGGTGAGGCGGGGCCGGGGCGCGAAAAGGCACAGGGCCAGGGAGGCGATCGCCAGGTATCCGATCCCGGGCAGGAAGACAGCCGGTGGATATCCCCCTTTCCAGGTCGCCCACCAGATCCAGAGGGGCAGAGCCACAAGCAGCCCAGCCCCCTCAGCTGCGGTGCGACCGACTCCCGCCCAGAGCTCGGGGTCGCGACGGGCGCGCCTCATCGACGGCGCCGGGAGGCGCTCAGCTCGTCGTAGATGCAGGCGTAGGCAGCAGCGGCGGCGGCGGCGTCATAGCGCTCGCGGACGAGCGCCCGGGCTCGCTCTCCCATCTCCTTCGCCTGATCTTGCGCCGATGCGAGCCGCTCCAGCGCGGCCGCGAGCCGATCTGGCTCCCCCGGCTGGACCAGCAGGCCATGAATCCCGTCGACGAGCAGGCCCGGAACCCCCCCGACCCTGGTGGCCACGCAGGGCAGACCCGCCTGCATCGCCTCCAGCAGGCTGATCGGCAACCCCTCGTGCCGGGACGGCAGGCAGAAGATGTCGGCGCTCGCGAGCAGGGAGCCGACGTCCGAGCGACTACCCAGAAGACTGAAGGAAGACCCCAAACCGGCCTCTCGCGCCTGATCCCGGAGCGCCTGCTCTTCCGGGCCCGAACCGGCCACCACCACTCTCGTGCCCGGCAAGCGCCGGCGCAGGCTGGCCGCCGCCACGATCAGGTCGGCGATTCCCTTGGCCGGCTGGAGTCTCGCCACGGCAAGCACCAGCGGTCCCTCTTCTCCTCCGAGGAGCTGACGCCGAAGCGCCTCGCGATCAAAGCCTTGCGGTGGCGGTTGCGCGGCCGGCACGTTGGGGATCACAGCGAGGCGCCGTTGTGGCAGGCGGAAGGTCCTCTGGTAGGCGGCCGCCACCTCGGCGGATGGGGCGACGAGCCGCTGTGAGAGCCAAGAAGAGACCCCGTCCGTCCACGCCCGGAGGGCGGTGTCTTCCGCAGTCGGGCCTGGCGTGGTGTGGACGGTGGCCATATGCGGCCGCCCGGTGGCCGCAGCGGCGGCGCGAGAGGCGATGTTCGCCGTCGAGAGGTGGGAATGGACGACCTCGATGCGCAGGCTGGTCATCGCTTTCCCCAGCGCCAGGACGGGCCGGGGATCGTAGAGAGGGGCCGCCGGCAGCCACTGGAAGAAGTCGGCGTGGCCGCGAACGGACTCCAGGAGCACCGGATCGGCGTCGCCGAGATCCGGCACGCAGACGGCGTTCCAGCTACTTCCCGAGCGGGCAAGCTCGCCGACGAGCGTCGCCAGCAGCGTCTCCGCGCCACCGAGCCGCAGAGAGTCGATGACGTGAAGCACTCGCGGGGGGTTCTTCAAGGCGCGCGGATTCTAACCGGCGGGGTGTTGCCCCCTCTCCGCCGCCGAATCGAGCTGATCGACGATCCGTCCACCGCCGAGGGGGTTTGCTCCTGCTTGTCCGACAGCGGCCGACATCAGGGGCATGCTCAATCGCAAGAACTCCTCGCTGAATCAGCTCTGCCTCTTCTTCTTCATGGCCATGGCGATGCTCGTTCCCGCAAGTGCCAACGCCTCGGTGACCTCGCTGGTGGCCAGCCTCGGAGGAGACAGCTTTTCCGAGTTCTCCCAGGTCAATGCCCTCACCGGCAACCTGACCCTCTCCTCCACGCTCGCCTACGACGATTCCAGCTCAGCCCGCGCCACCTACAACGGCGGCGGCGCGAACGGCTACTCCCGGGGCGTCTGGAACGTCCAGTGGGAAGACGGCGACGACGTCTGGTTCGGCGCGGCCTACTACCTCCCGACGGGCTTCCTCTCGAAGGTTCAGGGGCAGGTCGACCTGATCCGCTGGGACAACTGGACGATCAGCCCCACCAACACGGATTGGGGCGGCGTCTCGATTTACGGTTCCGACCACCGGGCTCGGCTGCTGCGTTTTGGCGCCGGTCGCCCCAACGACACCTTGGTCGGGCCGCTCGACCTCCCCGAGGGTCGCTGGTTCACCCTCGAGGTCCACCAACGCCGGTCCTCGCTCGGCGGCCAAGCCCTCAGCGAGCTCTACGTCGACGGCAAGCTGGTCGGCTCGAGCACCGTGGCCAACACCTATGGCCGCCCCGCCACCCGGATCCGGTACGGGATCGTGGCGATCGCCGCCGGCGCCCAGTTGAAGCCCCTCGAACTGAGCTTCGATCGGGCGACGATGGGAACCAGGGCCGCCTTTGCGGGCGCCCCCCAGCCGGCCCCAGAGCCGACCCCGACCCCGGAGCCAACTCCGACGCCTGAACCGACGCCGGAGCCGACTCCGACGCCTGAACCAACTCCGAGCCCGGAACCGGCGCCCGCCCCCGAGCCGACTCCGACCCCCGAACCGGCCCCAGCGCCCGAACCAGCGCCCGCCCCGGCCCCCGAACCCGCTCCGACGCCGGCCCCTGAAGGTGGGACGGAAACCAAGAACCGCGGTCGCGGCAAGGTCAAAAAGATTTCCAGTGTCACGACCGCCGTGGTCTCAACCGGCCGCCGCAACCGGTCCTGCGCCACCAAAAGGGGCGCGCTCGCCCGGAGGCAGGCGCATGGCACGACCCGCCTGCCCTGCAGGCGTTGATGCAGCCCGCAAGGGCCCTATCGAACATCCGTCCACTCGCGTTGAGCTGAGGGAATGCCGAGGCTCGGGGCGCCGATGGCTTTAGCGAATGCGCTCGCTAAGCCCTTCCAAAGCCCTCGGGATGCTTTCCTGTTGCTTCGTGTCCTTCGCGATGCTCCTGGCCATCCCCTCGATCGCCGCGTCCAGCGTCCTGCCGATGTCGGCGACCCTGGAGGCCGGAGGGTTCAGTGAATTCTCCCAGACCAACGTCGAGACGGGGAGCCTTGCCCTGGCTACGGAGCGCGCCTACGAAGGCAGCACCTCGGCCCGGGCGGAATATGGCGGCGGCGGCGACAACGGCTATTCCCGCGGGATCTGGAACGTCCACTGGGAAGACGGCGAAGACGTCTGGTTCGGAGCCGCCTACTACCTGCCCCCCGGGTTCCTCTCGAAGGTCCAGGGGCAGGTCGACCTGATGCGCTGGGACAACTGGCTATCGCATCCGTCTGACACCGATTGGGGCGGCGTCTCGATCTACGGGTCCGACCACCGCGCCAGGCTGCTGCGCTTCGGGGCCGATCGTCCCAACAACACCCTCGTCGGCTCGATCGATCTTCCCGAGGGCCGCTGGTTCACGCTCGAGGTCCACCAGCGCCTCTCGGCCGCCGGAGGGGCGCTCAGCGAGCTGTACCTGGACGGAGGTCTCGTCGGGCAGTCGACCGAGCCCAACACCTACGGCAGGCCGATCGAGCGCATCCGGTACGGCATCGTGGCGATAGCCGCCGACGCGCAGAAACAACCGCTTGATCTTTGGTTCGACCGGGCCACCGCCGGTCCCGAGCCCGCCCCTCAGGCAACTGCCGAAATGCCGGCTGCCCTGCCTTCCCCGGCCGGCGGGCCCCCCTGCCAGACCGAGCGACGCAACGGCAGGCGGGGGGCTCGTGGGGTGAGCCGGTCGTTGACGGTGTGCCGCAGCGAAGTCCGCACCTGCAGGACGGTGCGGGAACAGGCCTGGGGACATCGGATCGCCGTCCGTCGCTGGACCCGCACGTGCATGACCGCCAACAAACGCTGCCGCAGCCGTTTCGCGAGCAAGCGCCGCGCCGGACGGAAGCCGCACCGCGTGCACACGCAGGTTTGTCGCGCCCGCCAGGTTTGACCGGTTCCGACGGGTACAGTTCCCCCGTGGGAGGGGCGCGATGAAGCCGCTGAAGTTCGCGTGCGCTGCAGCATTGGTCTCGCTGGCACTGGCGGGTGGCTCCTTCGCGCTCGGTGACAGCGAGCCGACGTGGGTGCGGCTCGCAAACGCACCGGTCGCGCGACAGGAGGTTTCCTATACGGCTGCCGGCGGGGACATCTACCTGGCGGCCGGCAACAATCGTCGACAAGATCGCTATCGCCCTGGGACCGACGAATGGAAACGGGTGGCCGACCTTCCGGCCGACTTCGAAAGCGTCGACCACGTCCAGGGGGTGGCGGTCGACGGCAAGATCATCTACGCCGGCGGCGTGGTCAGCTGGGAATTCCCGTTTCCGGTGATCGGCACCGTCGCGATCTACGACCCCCTCACCGACACCTTTTCCGCCGGCGCCGAGATGCCGAGCCCGCGCGGCGGCGGTGGGGTCGCCGTCTGGCAAGGCAAGGTGATCTACGCCGGAGGTCTCGGCCCCCAGGGATCGGTCGCCCGCGTCGATGCCTATGACCCGGTCACGAACGAGTGGACGCGGCTCGCGGACATGCCTCGTCCGCGGGACCACTTCCAGGCCGCCGTCGCCGGCGGCCGGCTCTACGCGATCGGCGGACGCGAAACCACGGGCGAGGGCAGCACGATCACCATCTCCGAAATCTCCGAGGTCGCCGCACTAGACCTGCCGGCCAGCTCGGCTGGCCTGCCGACCGCGACCTGGCGTGAAGATCTGCCGCCCCTGCCAACCCCGCGCGGCGGGCTGGGAGTTGCGGCGGTCGGAAGCTGCCTCTACGCGATCGGCGGGGAGCGGCAGCCGGTCAGCATCTATGGCGCCACCGGGGCAACCGAGTCCTACGACACGATCGGCGGCGGTTGGCAGATGTTGCCGCCCATGTTCACGCCCCGGCACGGAATCGAGGCGGCGGTCGTCGGCCAGAGGATCTTCATCGCCGGCGGAGGGACCCAGGCCTTCGACTACCAGCCCACCGCCGTCCAGGAAGCGCTTCTGGTCAGCGATCACGCGCCCTGCGTCGCCATCGACGAGGCTCCTGAAGAACCAGAAGAGCCTCCGCCCGTCGATCCTCCGCCGGTCGACCCGCCGCCAGGCGGCGCAAGCCCCGGAGAGGGCAGCTCGAGCACTTCAGGAGCCGGCGCTGTTGCCCCAGCGCCGGAAACTCCTCCCCTCGACACGCTCGAGGTTCGCCCGGCGCGAGGCACCGGGCAGGCGAGCGCGGTATTCGTTCTTTCCGAGCCGGAAAAGTTCGTGCTGTCGCTACGACGGCGGGTCGGCAAAGGTCGCTGGCAGCGGCTGAAGTGGCACCGCAACTGCTCCCTCCCAGCCGGTCGCAATGTCGTCCGTCTCTCGCTCGGGGCTTACCCGCGAGGGAGCTACCGCCTCATCGCCCGCGGAGCTGACCCAACTGGCGGGGCCCTGCTCGAAGCCGGCTTCAGGCTCATCCGCTAGCAGGGCGCGGCTGGCGGCCCGGCAGACGGTAGCCTGCCGCCGGTGACCGAAAGCTCGGAGCGGAAGTACCTGACGACGATGGCGTTTCCCGGTCGCCAGCCTTGGGTCGCGCGCACCGAGGCGATCGACCCTGGCGGCCTGTCGCGCCTGGCCCTTCTCCGGCGCCTGGCCTCGGAGGCAAAGGAGCATCGGGCATTGATCGTGGACGGTTCGGTCGGAGCTGGCGATCTCTACCTGGAGCTTCTTGGCGCCGTCGCGGCCCGGCGCAGACCCCGGGGCGGGACCACCCCGATAGTCGTCGTCGAGTGCCAATGGAAGATGGGCGGCCGCGCCGACCGCGTCGTCACCGGGCTCGGGCTGCGCGCGCTGGACGGCCCCAGGGTCGCCTACTGCGTGCTCAGCAATTGGGAGCGGGGCCGGTTTCACCACACCTGGGGCGTCGATCCGAAGCGGGTGTTCGTCACCCCCTATTGCCACACCCTCAGCGACGCCGACCTCGCCGCGCCGACCTCCACCCATGGAGGCATCTTCGCCGGCGGCAACTCCCTGCGCGACTATCGTCCGCTCGTCGCCGCCGCCGCCGAGCTCGACGAGCAGGTGGTGCTGGCCACCAACCTGGTCGAAGGGCCTCTTCCTCCGAACGTCACGGCCGGCCCCGTTCCTCGCCCTCGCTTCTTCGAGCTGCTGCGCGACGCCCGCGTCGTCGTCGTACCGCTTGCGGATCGCGACGACCGGACGGCGGGGCAGCAGACCTACCTCAACGCGATGGCACTCGGGAAGGTGGTGATCGTCACCGACAGCCCGGGCGTGCGGGAGTACGTCGAGCACGAGCGGACGGGCATCGTCGTGCCCCCGGCAAATCAAGAGGCGCTTCTGGAGGCACTGCGATGGGCACTTGATCCCGAGAACGAGGCGGCGATCAAGCGGATGACGGCCGCGGCCGCGGGGAGCGCCCGCAGCCGTTTCTCGCCGGAGCGCTACTGCGAGTCCCTGCTCGCGGTGGCCGACGAGATCTCCGAGCGGTAGCCGCTCTAGGCGAGGGAAGGCAGCTCCGCAGCCGCGACGACATCCCGGTCGACGCAGGTGCGGAACCACAACTCGAGGTTGATCATCGCCCAAAGCTGCTCCGCCCGGTTGCGACCGCTGCGATGCTCCTCGATCAGGCGGCGCACCTCCTGCTGGCGAAAGATGCCGCGATCGGTCGCCACGGGGTCGAGGAGAACGTCCTCGGGCACGTCGCGGAGCTCCTTCCGCAACCAGCCCTCCAGCGGGACCGCGAAACCCTGCTTGGGCCGATCGAGGATGTCATCGGGCAGCCAACCTCGGACGGCGTCGCGCAGGACCACCTTCCCCTCGGTTCCCCGCTGCTTCAGCCGTACCGGCAATCGCGCCGCCAGCTCCATCAACTCGTAGTCGAGCAACGGAGAGCGGACCTCGAGCGAGTTGGCCATGCTGGTGACGTCGACCTTGGCCAGCAGGTCGTCGGGAAGGTAGGTGTCGAGATCGACGGCCATCAGGCGGTCGACGGCGGAAAGCCCTTCGCGGCGGTCCCACGCTCCCGCTACGTGCGCCAGCGGATCGGCGGCGCCGACCTCGGCCGCGAACTCGGGCGTGTAGAGCTGCCGTCGATCGGCCTCGCTGAAGTAACGGAATAGATCCGCGTACCTGTGGCCCGGCGGCAGCGCCAGCCGCGAGGCGAGACGCGCGGCACGGGGCAAGGGTGAGCGACCCTCCGTTCCGCCGGCCAAACGGGCGGCGACCGACGCCCCGGCCCGGCGCAGCGAAGCCGGCAGGACATCGGCCGGACGGGTACGGGCGAGCTGCCAGTACCGGCGGTAGCCGGCGAAGGACTCGTCTCCGCCGTCGCCGCTGAGGGCGACCGTGACGTGACGGCGGGTCAGCTGCGAGAGCTGGAAGGTGGGAAGGGCCGCCGGGTCGGCGAAAGGCTCGCCGAAATGCCAAGCGATCTGCGGCAGCAACGAGGGATCCGGCGGTCCAACCGGAAGCTCCGTGTGAACGGTTCCGTAACGCTCGGCCACTGCGCGTGCGTGGGCGGCCTCGTCGACCTCCGAGCCGGGGAACGAGACGGAGAAGGTGCGAACCGGCTGCGGGGAGGTCATCGCCATCGCCGCCACCACCACGCTGGAGTCGACGCCTCCCGAGAGAAAGGCGCCGAGCGGAACGTCGCTCATCAGCCGGGCTCGGGTTGCCGCCAGGATCGCCACCCGAAGGTGCTCCTCCGCCTCGGCGGCGTCGATCTCGGGCTTGGGGGCGTACTCGAGCGACCAGTAGCGCTCGAGCCGTGGCTCGCCGCCGGGTCGCCAGATCAACCGGGTCGCCGGCGCCAGCTTCGACAACGCGCGGAACGCGCAGAGGCCATGCGGCACGTACTGGTTGACCAAGAAGGCGTCGATCGCAACCGGATCGACCTCGCGCGAGACACCGGGGTCGAGCAGAATCGAGCGTGGCTCGGAGGCGAAGAGAAGCCCACCGGCCGCGCGGGCGTAGTACAGCGGCTTCTTGCCCAACCGATCGCGGGCCAGCATCAACTGCCGCTCGCGGGCGTCCCAAAGCGCGAAGGCGAACATCCCGTTGAGGTGCTCGACGCAGGCAGGGCCATGCTCCTCGTACAGGTGGACGATGACCTCACCGTCGCTCTGGCCGCGGAACCGATGGCCCCGCGCCTCGAGGTCGGCCCGGAGGTCGGCGTGGTTGTAGATCTCGCCGTTGAAGACAGCGATCACCTCTTCGTCCTCGGAGGTGAGCGGCTGATCCCCCGTGACCAGATCGATGACGGCCAGGCGGCGCATCCCCAGGCCGACCGGGCCCTGGACGTAGATGCCCTCGCCATCGGGGCCGCGATGGCGGACCGAGTCGCACATCCGGGCGATCAGCCTGGGAGAGACAGGCTCCTCGGAGCTGACCTTGCCGGCTATGCCGCACATCAGTCGACCGGATCCCAGGCCACGGATTGACGGCGTCGCAGTCCCCTCAGCACGCCTATCCCGACGGCAATGTTGCCGAGCACGAACTGACCCGCCGCCCGGGAAGCTCGGCCCAGGGGCCCAGGCGGCGCATGTCCAAGGGCCGCGAGGCCGCCGACCCCGTAGACCCCGATCTGGGCGGCGGCGACGGCACGGTAACCGGGGCGTCGGCAGAGGCCGACCACGGCGATGAGGTTGCCGAGGAGCAGGAACGGCAGCGCCAGGCGCCCGAGCTTGTGCGAGACCATCCGCATCGCAAAACCGAAGGGGAGACCGCGAAGCTGATCCGCCGCCATGACCCGTCCGGCACCCATGCGCGTCCGACGCGCGACCTCCCCGCGCCTCGAGGGTGGGGTCTCCTCAGAGCCCGCGAGCGGCTCGTAGATCACCCTCCCCCCCGCCCGCACGAGGTTGCAGAGGAGCCAGAAGTCGTCATTCACCACGTCAGCGGGAAAGCGCGGCAAGCGCTCGCGACGGACGGCCATGAACTCCCCGGACATCGCGGCGACGCTGCCGCTGCGGCTCTCGGAGATCCGAATAAGGTCCTCGTAGCGGTCGTAAGCGCTGCCCTTCTCACCCCGTCGACCGGCAACGGCCCAGATGTCGGGGTCGGCGAAATGGCGCGCCGCGGCCCGCAAGGAGCCGGCCCCGAGGAGGTTGTTGGCGTCCGTCATCACCACCACCTCCCCCCGCGCGTGATCCTGGCCGCGGTTCAGACCGGCCGCCTTTCCCCCGCGACCCTCCGAGAACAGCACCTTGGCCTTGGGGGCGGCCTCGGCGGCCAGCCGCGCCAGCTCCTGGTCACCATCGATCGGGACCAGCACCTCGATCAACTCAGCCGGATAATCCAGCTCGGAAAGAGCGCGGAGCTTGAGGGGGAGCGTCTCGCGCTCGCAGTAGGCCGGAACGATGAGCGAGATCCTCGGAAGCAGATTCTCGTCCTGTCGCCAAGGCCTGCGGGGCAGTCCGGCGAGCGCTACCGGATAACCGGCGAGAATCCAGCCCGCCGCTGCGGCCGTGGCCCAATAGAGCCACGCCAGCAGCTTCACGAGGGCCGACTTCGAGCGGATGAAGTGGTCTCCAACTGCGCGGCGCAGGCGAAAGTCAGACCGAGGAGGAGAAAGAGAAGCCTGACCTGACTGCCATGCAGAAAGAGGCTGCCGACGAGATACGTGGCCACGGACAGGAGCAGCCCTCGCCCCAGAGCGGTGCTCCAGATTTTCCGCGCGAAGACGTAAGAGAGAAAGACCACAGCTGCCGTCAGCCAGCCGAGGATCCCGACGATTCCCTGCTCAGAGGCAATTTCCAAGGGCAAGCTGTGGGGCTCACGCGTGGGCCGGGGATCGTCGCCGTATTTCCGCGCGTAGTCGCGGTACAGGCCCGGGTACCCGCCGGGACCGACGCCCAGGAGCGGGTGATCGGCGACCATCTCCAGAGCAATGCGGTTCTCGCTCTCTCGACCGCCCACAGATCGACTTACGGAGCTGTTCGCCTGGCTCGCGAATAGCGGGACCAGCGCAACCGCCGCAAGCAGCGTTGCGACCACCGCCGTGCGGACCTGCCGGTTCGGGGTGGCGACCCCGAACGCCACCAGGGCGAAGAACATCGCGAAAGCAGCGCCGCGAGAGCCGGCAGCGAGAATCCCGCCGGCGATCGCCACCAAGGTCGCGAACCCCAGCAGGCGCCGCCAGTCGCCTCTGGTCACGGAAAACAGCGCCAGGGGCGTCAGCGCAGCCATCGACAGGGCGTAGAAGTTCGGCTCCCCGAACGGTCCCGCCGCCCGCGGGGCTTCCGGTTCGAGGACCACGGCCGACGACTCGCTGAGCACCGGGAAGAGCTCGGTAGGCCCGATCAGGACCGAGAAGATGCCGCCGACCCCGAGGACCAGGGCGACAACCACGAGGGCGATGGCGACCCGTTCGTCGCTGCCGGCGCCAAAGACGCAGAGGGCGGGGATGAACAGGAACAGGAGCTCGCGCAGGTCCTTCACCGGCACGGTGGATCCCTCAGGACTGAGCAAGGCCGATGCCGCCAGGGGGATCGCCAGCAGCAACATCACCAGCAGGACGTGACCGGCGAGCTCCAGCTGCTCCAATGCCCGCCAGAGAGCGAAGGCAAGCAGCAGCAGCCCCCCCACTTCGACGGGCGAGGGCAGGCCGCCGAAGACGTGGCCGGGCAGCGCCGCCCAGGTCAGCCCGACGAACGCCGGCACGATCCACTGCGGGCCGGCGAGCAGGAAGATCGCCATGGCGGCCCCAGCCAGCAGCGCCGGCAGAGCCGCCGGCTCCCGGAAGGCTATCCCGAGGCCGACAAGAGCGCCGACAGTCGCCACGAGGACCGCCCCGCCTCCCAGCAGGGCGTCCGGCATGGCGCTTTGCTGGAGCCCCGGCCCGGCCCCTGCCGCTTTGAGCGAGCCGGCCGGGCGCCTCACCGGTCGCGCAGCGCCGGCTTAGCCTGGGTCGACCTGCCCGACGGCCTCTGGTCCTGCACCGGCAGCGGAGCGAGGCGCCGCAGGATCACGGCCGCGGCAGTTCCGGCCAAGATCGCCAGCAGCACGGTCGCCAGCAGCAGCAGAGCCGTCGACGGCCCGGCGAGGATCGGCGAGGAGGGGTTCTCCAAGACCTCGAGCACAAAGAGGGAGCTGAGCGCGGTTTCCCGATCCTCGGTGCTGGCTATGACCGAACGCAGCGCCGGCTCCACGTCCTCCTCTTCGCCGACTGCGATGATCCGGATGGCCCTCGTGTCGGGTACCGCGCGGACGGTTATGTCGACCTCTCGTTCGCGCGCCTCGCGGGTGGTGTCATCCGAGGCGATCAGCTCGACGTAGGTCCCAAGGGTCCCGGAGCGCTCAAACGATTCCAGCAGGCTGGAGATGCGGTCCGGTTCCTCCGTGCTCGGCGAGAGGACCACGGTGGCAACGCTTTCGTAGTTGCGATCTCGCACGGCGGCGAAGACGATCCCCGCGACCAGGACGGCGGCCACCGAGACGAGGACGGCAAGGGCGATGCTGCGCCTGCTCATGCCACTCCGGTCCGGCGGAAGACGACTCCCACGGTCGCGAACAGCATCCGCAGGTCCCGCCAGAAGGATGGGGTGCGGAAGAAGCTGATCTCGAGCCGGCAGCGTTCTTCGAAGTCCATCGAGTTTCGCCCCTGCACCTGCCACGGTCCGGTGATCCCCGGCCTGAAGTCCAGGCGCCCGGTCTGCCAGATGTCATAGGTGCCGGCCGCAAAGCTGGTCGGCCGCGGCCCGACCAACGACATGTCCCCCATCAGTACGTTGATGAACTGGGGCAGCTCGTCGAGGCTGGACTTCCGCAGGAAGCGCCCGATGCGCGTGACGCGGGGGTCGTTGGCCAAGCGAAAATCGGGCCAGGGAGCTTCGCTGAGATCCCGCAACTCCTCCTTCATCTCCTCTGCATTGGCGACCATCGTGCGGTACTTCAACAAATCGAACCGACGTCCTCCCAGCCCGGTGCGCGATTGCTTGAAGAAGACCGGGCCGGCCGGATCGTCGAGCTTGACCAGCAGGGCGATTATCAGCATCGGCAGACCCAGCACGAGCAGCGCCAGGGCGGAAACGAGGATGTCGAGAAGGCGCTTGGAGAACCAGTAGGCGGCGCTCGCCTGAGGATGCAGGGCATCGGATGCTGCGCGGACAGCCGTCAAGCTCGCCTCAGCTGGTCCTCTCGGCGGTCGGTCGGGCACTCGACCCAAGATAGCTCGCCAAGGTCTCGTCGTCATCGTAGGGTTCAGTTCGACCGATGAGAGACGAGACTTGAGCGCAGCCAACATCGACCCCGCCGAGGCGGGCGGAGCGGACTGGGGACGCGAGACGCGACAAGGCCTGCTCTGGGCAGGGGCGAGCCTGCTCGGCAACAAGGCGGTCAACTTCATCTCCGTGATGGTGCTCGCCCGCCTGCTGGCACCGTCGGAATTCGGCGTCGTGGCCGCGATCGTCGTCTTTCTCAGCTTCATCGAACTCGGGAGTGACCTGGGGATGAAGGCGACCGTGGTCTACGAGCAGGAGGAGGGGGTCAGCGCCAGGGTCCAGTCCGCGTTCACCTTGAACCTGCTCATCGCCTGTCTGCTGACGGGGGTCGGCGTGCTCCTCGCCCCCTGGGTCGCCGACTTCTTCGGGGTGGGGGACGAGGCGAACCTCTTTCGGCTCGGAGCAGCCAGCCTTCTCTTCGTCGGACTCGGCAACATCCACGACGCGCTGCTGGTCCGAAGCCTGAACTTCAAGCGGAGGACGATTCCGCAGATCGTGCGTGCCGCAGTCCGGGCGACCATCTCCATTGCGCTTGCCTTTGCCGGCTTCGGCGCCGAGGCGCTCGTCATCGGGATGCTCGTCGGGGCAGCGGCCTGGACGGCGACGCAATGGTTCATCTCCCCGCTGAAGCCGACCTTCGAGCTCGACCTCGCGACCGCCCGCACGATGGTCGGCTACGGGGGCGCCGCGGCACTGCTGGAGGTGATCGCCGTCGTCGGCAATCGTGCCGACGCGGTGGTCGTCGGGCGGGTTCTCGGCGAGGGCGCCCTCGGTCTCTACACGATCGCCTTCCGGGTACCGGAACTGGCGATTGAAACCGTCGCCTGGAACACCTCGGAGGTCGCCTTTCCAGCGCTCGCCCGCAAGCGCAACATGGACCGCGACGATCTCGCCCGCTCGACCCTGAGGCTGCTGCGGTTCCAGTCCTTCTACGCTCTCCCGGTCGCCGCCACGCTGGCGGTCGTGGCCACCCCACTGATCGTCGTCCTCTTCTCGGCGAAGTGGGGCGCCGCCGGCGGCGTGACCGCGGCGATCGCGGTGAAAGCCGGGATCACCGCCGTGGTCTTCCCTCTCGGCGACGTGTTCAAGGCCCTGGGCCGGCAACGGGTGCTGGTGCTCCTCGGGGCAATCCAGATCCCGCTGATGATCGCCCTCCTCATCCTCGTCGCGCCGGCCGGGATCGTCTCGGTCGCCTGGGCGCGAGCCGGGTTCGGCGCGATCATGGGCATCGTGCAGATCG
>Ga0126305_10000338_pt1 | contig 20634 bp, 24 predicted proteins | sample Plot26_FD_92536 | JGI IMG/M metagenome (GOLD analysis project Ga0126305, IMG submission 92536) | Serpentine soil microbial communities from UC McLaughlin Reserve, CA, USA - Plot26 | ecosystem: Environmental > Terrestrial > Soil > Grasslands | place: USA: UC McLaughlin Reserve, Lake County... | reverse complement strand
TGCTCCAGGAGATCGACACCGTCAAGGGGCAGATCACCGGCCAGGAGGAGCAGGCGTTCTCCTCCCTCGAGCGCAACGAGCAGGCGCAGAAGGACCTCGCCGCCGTGCGCGAGAGCTTCCGCGAGGTCCAGGAGCGCTACGCGGCCGAGCTGGCCCGCTGGGAGGCCGAGAAGCCGGAGGTCACCCGCCAGGTGGACGCGCTGAAGGCCCGTATCGCGGACCTCAAGCAGCAGCTCACCCGCGGCGTGGTCTCCCAGTTCGAGCGCATCCTCGACCGCTACCCCTCGGGAGCGGTGGCGGCCGTGCGGCCCATCGAGCGGCCGGGGCAGAAGCAGCGCGAGTGGCACTGCGCGGCCTGCAACTACCGCGTCCGCCCGCAGGTCGTGGTGGAGATCCGCAACGGCGACAGCCTGGTCCAGTGCGAGTCGTGCAAGCGCATCCTCTACTTCGAGGAAGAGCAGGCCTGAAGCGGTGAGCGGCGGCACGCTCGCCGAGCGCTTCGCCCGGATCCAAGACCGCATCGACGAAGCCTGCCGGCGTGCCGGCAGGCCCGCCGGTGGCGTCGTCCTGGTCGGCGCCAGCAAGACCCAGCCCGCCGAGGCGCTCGCCGAGGCCTGGCAGGCCGGCCTCAGGGTCTTCGGCGAGAACCGCGTCCAGGAGGCGCTCGCCAAGAGCCCCGGGCTACCGTCAGCGATCGAATGGCACCTGATCGGGCCCCTCCAGTCCAACAAGGTCCGCGCCGCCCTGGACCTGTTCCGCACCATCCACTCGATCGACCGGCCGGGCATCGCCGAAGCCGTGGATCGCGAGGCCGGCGCCCGGGGACTCACGGTCACCGGCTTCCTGGAGGTGAACCTCGGCGGCGAAGAGAGCAAGCACGGCTTTCCGGCGGCGGGGCTGGCCGAGGCGGTCCGCCCGTTCGCCCGCCTCCAGCACCTGCGGATCGCCGGCCTCATGGCCATCCCGCCGCAGGGCGATTCGCCGGAGGACTCCCGCCCCTGGTTCCGCCAGCTCCGCGAGCTGCGCGACGGCTTCGCCGCCAGCCCGGAGTGGCAGGGCTTCCCCGGCTGGCTCTCCATGGGCATGAGCGACGACTTCGAGGTGGCGATCGAGGAGGGAGCGACCCACGTGCGGGTGGGCACGGCGCTGTTCGGGCCGCGGAGACTGCCCGTCGGTTGACAGGGCGGCCACATAGGGCCGCCCCTACAGACCCATGCTAGGATAGCTATACTTTTTTGAGACTCATCGCAGCACGGGACGGGCGCCAAGCCCTTCCTGGCAGGAGATCCGACCATGGCCATCACTCCGCTCGAGATCCAGAAGATGCGCTTCTCGCAGAAGATGCGAGGGTACGACCCTACCGAGGTGGAGGGCTTCCTGTCGCTCCTCGCCGAGGAGCTGGCCGCCCGCATCGGCCTGTCCGAGAAGCTGGAGCGGGAGAACCGCTACTACCGCCAGCGCCTGGAGGAGACCGAGCACCGGGAGCACCAGCTCCAGCAGACGCTGCTGCGGGCCCAGAAGGTGTCGGACGACATCACGGCCAACGCCCGCCGCGAGGCCGAGCTGACCATGAAGGAGGCCGAGATCGCGGCCGACAAGATCGTGCAGCAGGCGATCGAGCAGTCCACCCGCTTCGAGTCCAAGATCGCCGACCTGCGCACCGCCCGCCGCGAGCTGCAGCTCAAGTTCAAGAACACCCTCGACCTCTTCGAGCGCATCCTCGAGGCCGAGATGGAGGACGAGCGCAACACGGCGACCGTCCTCACCCTCCCGCGCAAGCGGCGGGAAGCGGGAGCTTGAGCCTGCCCGCAGGCACGCGGCGCCTCTTCCCCCACTACAGCGAGGCGGACCTCGCGCCCGAGCGGGCTCCCTCCTTGCTGATCGCCCGCCTCCTGGAAGACGGCGATGCCGCCGACCTCGCCTGGCTGCGGGCGACCTTCCCCGAAGGGGCGCTGGCGGACTGGCTGGCCCGCCACGGCGGCCGCCTGCTCTCGGCGCGCAGCCGCGCCTTCTGGGAAAACGTGCTCGGGCGGGCGGCGGCGCCGGTCCCCCCGGAAGCGGCGGCGCTGTGGCCCCTCTGACCCTCGCCCATCCCGAGTCGATCTCCCCCCGCGCCCAGGAGCTGCTGGCGCGGCTCGGCGCCCGGCCCTGGGCAGAAGACTTCTACCTCGCCGGCTCGGCCGCCCTCGCCCTCTACGTGGGCCACCGCCCGGTGACCGACCTCGACCTGATGGGCAACGCCAACCGGCTCACCAGCCCCGAGCGGCGCGACCTCCTGCAGGAGCTGCTGGCCGTGGCGCCCGACACCGAGGTCGAGACGGCCCGCGACGGCTACCTCTTCGTCCGCCTGGGGGGCGGCGTGGGCCTGCGCCTCTTCTACTATCCCTACCCCCTGGTCCAGCCGTTCGAGGATTTCGCCGGGCTCGCCGTGGCCTCGGCCGTCGACCTCGGCCTGATGAAGCTCGGCGCCATCATCAGCCGCGGCACCCGCCGGGACTTCGTCGATCTCTACCTCCTCTGCCGCGAGCTGCCCCTCGAGACCCTGCTCGACCTCGCGGAGGACAAGTTCGGCCACGTCCGCGACTTCCCCCTCCAGGCCCTGAAGGGCCTCGCCGATCTCTCCCAGACCGAGGGCGAGCCGTTGCCCCGCCTGGCCGTCCCCCTGGAGTGGAGCGAGGTCGCGACCTGGCTGCGGACGGAGGTGCGGGAGCTGGGACGGGCGCGGGCCGGGCTTTAGGGCTGAGACGAAACCGCTTATTGGATCTTGTCGATTTGGGATATTGGCGGCGAAGGGGCACAATCCCCTGCCATGGCCTCCGATCTCCTGATCCACGGCCTCGCCGAGGTGGCGACTCCCGAAGGGAGCTCGGCGCTACGCGGGGCGGACCAGCGCCGGGTGCGCCGGATCCCGGGCGCCGAGGTGGTCTGCCGGCAGGGGCGGATCGCCTTCGTGGGGACGCCCGAGGAGCGGCGGCGCCAGTTCGGCGAGATGCCGGAAGCGGAGCGGCTGGACGGCCGGGGGGGCACGCTGATCCCGGGCTTCGTCGATCCCCACACCCACCTTCCCTGGGCCGGCAGCCGCGAGGAGGAGTTCGCGGCCCGGCTGTCCGGCAGGACCTACCAGGAGATCGCGGCGGCGGGCGGCGGCATCCTCTCGACTGTCGCCGCCACCCGCCGAGCCAGCGAGGAGGAGCTCGCAGGCAACGTGCTGCGGCGGCTCGACCAGATGCTCGCCTGGGGCACCACCACCGCCGAGGCCAAGAGCGGCTACGGCCTCTCCCATGACGGCGAGCTGAAGCAGCTCCGCGCCGTCCGCCGGGCCTCCGCGAGCCATCCGGTGGACCTGGTGGCGACCCTGATGGCCGCCCACGAGATCCCCCCCGAGCACCGGCAGGACCGCGGCCGCTACCTCGACCTGATCTGCGACGAGATCGTGCCGGCCACGGCGGAAGCGGGGCTCGCCCGCTTCTGCGACGTCTTCTGCGAGGAGGGGGTCTTCACCGCGGCGGAGTCCCGCCGGGTGCTCGAAGCCGGCATCCGCCACGGGCTGGCGCCCCGGCTTCACGCCGACGAGTTCGTCGACTCGGGCGGCGCCGAGCTGGCGGCCGAGTTGGGAGCGCTCTCGGCGGACCACCTGATCGCCGTCTCGCCGGCCGGCGTCGAGGCCCTGGCGGGCTCGGGAGTAACGGCGGTGCTGCTGCCCGGCACCAGCTTCTTCCTCATGAAGCACCGCTACGCCCCGGCCCGGCGGCTGGTCGAGGCCGGGGTGCCGGTGGCGCTCGCCACCGACTGCAACCCCGGCTCCTCCCACACCGAGTCGATGCCCATGGTGGTGGTGCTGGCCGTCTTCGAGCTCGGGCTCACCATCGAGGAGAGCCTGACGGCGGCCACCCTGAACTCCGCCTGCTGCCTGGGGCTCGGCACCGAGATCGGCTCGGTCGAGGCCGGCAAGCGGGCCGATCTCGTGCTGCTCGACGCCCCCAACCTCCTCCACCTGGTCTACCACTACGGCATCAACCCGGTGGCCGCCGTGGTCAAGGGGGGGAGGGTGGTACGGCGGGCCGATTGGCGTACAATCGAGCCTTCCTGACTGAAATCCAGGACCGTCGACTCCAATGGGAGGATCGACCATGGAAACGAAGACTTTTTCACGCGCTCTCTTCGCCGCCGCCCTGATGGCCGTCGTGGGCTCGTTCGCCGTGCCCGTCTTCGCCGGCCAGGATCCGGGGGCCGAGAACGGCAGGGAGGTCGTCACCCCCTCGGGTCTCAAGTACGTCGACCTCCGGCTCGGCCAGGGAGACGAGGCGGCCCAGGGCAAGATCGTCGAGGTCCATTACGTCGGCAGCCTGGAGGACGGCACCAAGTTCGACTCCAGCAAGGACCGCGACCGCCCCTTCACCTTCCGGCTCGGCGCCGGCGACGCCCTCAAGGGCTGGGACGAGGGGCTCGTCGGCATGAAGGTGGGCGGCCGGCGCCGGCTCGTGATCCCTCCCGGGCTGGGCTTCGGCAAGCAGGGCGTGGGCAGCGTGGTGCCGCCCAACGCCATCCTGGTCTACGAGTTCGATTTGCTGGGAGTGCGATAAGCTCGTCTCATGGCAGACGAAATCACCACTCCATCCGGCCTCAAGTACACCGACGTCGAAACCGGCCAGGGCGCCGAAGCTCAGACCGGCAAGAACGTGTCCGTCCACTACACGGGCTGGCTCGAGAACGGCACCAAGTTCGACTCCAGCAAGGACAGCGGCCGCCCCTTCAGCTTCCCCCTCGGCGCCGGCCACGTCATCCGCGGCTGGGACGAGGGGGTCGCCGGCATGAAGGTGGGCGGCAAGCGCCGCCTCACCATCCCGGCGAACCTCGGCTATGGCGCCCAGGGCGCCGGCGGGGTGATCCCGCCGAACGCCACGCTGATCTTCGAGGTGGAGCTGCTGAAGGTGGGCTAGAAGCCCTTATTTCTCCGCCTGGTAGACCGGCCGTATATCCACCGGCACATCCCCCAGCCGGCCGATGGCGTCCCGGATCGGCTGGGTCGCCTTGCCGTAGGTGTCGAGGAACCGCTTCGTCCCCTCGTAGTCGCCGTTCGCCTGGAGCATCAACATGTCGCGCAGCAGGTCGCGGATGCCGGCCGGGAACTTCTCGGAGACGGCGTGCACCTTGCCGCTGGCGTCGATCCGCAGCGCGCCCTTGGCCAGCAGGTAGTTGAACTGGGCCACCACGCCCTGGCCGTGGGACTCGTCGACGCCGAAGCGGGCGGAGCGGAACAGGCCCGCCACGTAGGTGGGCTCGAGCGACTTGCGCAGCGACGCCGTCATCTCCCCCTTCTCGATCAGGGCAAGGATGTTGTAGACGCCCATCACGTCCGCCTTGGCCTCCTCCAGGCTGGCGAACAGCTCCTTGAGCTCCAGCCGCACCTCGGTCTTGCGGCCGTTCACCGTGATGGTGCCCGGGCCCAGGCCGTGGGACAGCTCGTGGTGGAGCACCTCGTCGAAGTAGGCCTCGAAGGAGACGTCCTTCACCTGCGCCGGGTCGAGCACGCGCTCGGCGATGGGCAGCAGGATGCGGTCGTACTTCGCCCGCATCGTGTTGTGGAGCAGCACCTTCTTCGAGCCCTTGGCCTCCCGCACCCGCTCGTCGTTGGGCAGGTTGAAGGCGATCGTCTGCACGCCGGCCCGGGTCTCGCCGGCGCTGTACACCGTGTCCACGACGCGGATCGGGCTCTCCGTGCCCCGGTTCAGGTTCTTGTGCTCGTCCGGGATCGGCAGGTTCCGTTCCAGCCAGGGGAGCTGCTCCTTGTAGCGGGCCAGGGCGGCGGACTCCTTGGGCAGGTTGACGGTGACGAACGCCTCGAAGGCGGCCTTGTAGCCGAACAGCTCGTCCTCGTAGGTCTCGTAGGGGCCGATGGTGACCTCGACGGGAGCGTCGAGGTCCATCCAGGCGACGTCGCTGGCGTAATAGTCGTCGCTCTCGAAAGCGGCGGCGCGGAGGTCCAGGAACTTCTTGAGCGAGGCGTTGGAGGTCAGCGCCGCAGCCTCGCGCAGGAGCTGGGCCGCCGGCTTGAGCCACTCGGCGTACTCGCGGGAGTAGGGCACGGCCACGAGGGCGCCGTCCTGGCCGCGGCGGACCTCCGTGAAGGTCGAGGTGAGCGCCTCCTTGTCTCCCGGATGCTTGGCGATCCAGCCCTCGAATTCCTCCTTCGTCATGTCCTCCGGGTAGTGGCCGGCGCCGGACGGATGAGGCTGGTCGCCGATGAACGGCTGCCGCTCGGCGAGGCGGTCCCAGGGGCCGAAGTTGACGTCGAAGTACAGGCGGGTGGCCTCGGCGTGCTCGCCCTGGTAGCTCGCGAGCTGATCGCGCAGGGCGGTGTTGCCGGCCCAGGCCTGGCGCAGGAAGATCTCGTTCATGAGCTTGGCGGCCGCCACCAGCTTGTCGAGCACCTGCCGGTCCTCGGGCGTGAGCGCGGAGAGGTCCGCCGAGAAAGGGACGGGGGCGAACTGCGTGACGCGCTTCTCGACGTCAGGCACGATCCGCAGCTCCTCCCCCGTCTTGGCTTCCTTCCCGTCGGGCGCGGGGGGCTTGGCGTCCGAGGCCTGGCAGGCCAGGCAGGCCAGTGCCGCCAGGCAGATCGTCATGAGGCGCATGCCTTCTCCTTTCGGTCGGTTGCATTCCGGTCTCGTTCATCCCGCGTAGGATGGCACACCCCTCGCATCAGGGCCAAGCGGGCGCCCCTCCGCTCCCGGGGGAGGCGCGGCAGAACGAGGATCGCCCATGGCCCAACGACTCACGCCCTACAAGTCCGGGATCAACTACTGGCTCCTGGTCACCGATCCGGACGACTACAGCTACGGAGACCTCGAGCGCGACACCGCCACGGTGTGGAACCGGGTCAAGGACTACGCCTCGCTCAAGCACCTGCGGGACGTCGAGAGCGACGAGGAGGTGCTCGTCTTCCACGGCGGCACGGAGCTGGCGGTCGTGGGGATCGCGCGCGTCACCTCCGATCCCTACCCCGACCCTCAGGGCTCGAGCGAGGACGAATGGGTCTTCGACGTCGTCCCCGAGCGGCGTCTGGAGAGGCCCGTGCCGCTGACCGAGTTCGAGAACCTGCCCGAATTCCAGGACCTCGATCTGATCAGCAACCCCGACCTGACCTTCCTGCCGGTCACGCCCGAGGTCTGGAACCGCGTCCAGGAGCTGAGCGCGGCGGCCCTGGCGTACTCGACGCAGGAAAACCAGGAGTAGAAGACCAGGAGCCGCTACTCCCGCACGGCCGCGCGCACGGCCATGTCCAGGTACTTGTCGCCCTCGATGAGATAGGTGTGCCGGGGGTCGACGGTGAAGGCGAGGACGATCTCGGCGCGCCCGTCGTCCTCCTGGATGCGTTGCTGGAGGGCCGGCGGGAGGTCCGTGACGGCGTAGACCCAGGACTCGAGCGAGAGGATGCGGGTCTGGACGGCGGAAGGCGCTCCCGGCCGGCCCGGATCCCAGCCGGGGACCTTCTTCTGGTAGTAGCGCTGCACGGCCGGCGGCCCGAGGAGGATCAACGCCCGGCCGCGGTCGGTGAGGCTGCCGCGGGTGCCGCCATCGGAGTAGAGGCGGTCGGCGGCTTCGACCCGCTCGTAGAAGGTCTTCGAGAACTCGTTGCCGGGGGTGTTGGGGTCCGGGTCGCGGCGGCGCCAGAAAGCCTCGATGAAGTCGACCGCCTCGCGGGTGGTGTTGAGACGCCGGAACTTGCGCTGCTCCTCGGGCAGCATCAGCCAGCGGGTGGGGCCTTCGTCCAGCCCCACGCCGCCGGCAGGCCGGGCCGGGGCGGATCCGCAGCCCAGGACGAGCCAGCAAATCAGGGGCATGGCGGCCGTCAGCCGCCAGGGCACGCGTTTGCCTCCAGCCATTTCGATCCGGCTGCCTCCCAAGGATCCGGCTGTCAACTCAGTGCACGCTGTCGTCCCCGATGGGGTCCGCCGCCTCCCGGATCGTCCCGAAAATCTTTTCGTAACGCTCCAGGTTGGCGCTCAGAGCGCCGATGATGCGCTTCAGGTGGCCCGGGCTGGTCACGATCCGGGCGGTGACGATGCCCTGCGGAGGCGCGAGGTTGATGAAGTCGAGGATGAACTCCTCGCGCGTGTGGGTGATTCGGAGCAGGTTGGAGTAGCGGCCTTTGAGCTCGTCGTCGCCGATCTTGACGTTCAGGCCCGCTTCGGGCTCGTCCATGCGGATCCCCCTGTGGTGGTTGTCGCGATGCTACCCCAAATAGACCGCCAGGTCGCCGACATTGGTGCCGGTGGGGCCGGTCTCCAGGAGCGTGCCCGGCACGGCGGCGAGGGCGGGGCGCGAGTCGTGGCGCGCCAGGGCCGCTCCGGGATCGATCCCCGCCTGCCGGATCGCTTCCCACGTAGCGCCGTCCACGGTCGCTCCGGCATGGCGGGTGGGTCCGTCCTCGCCGTCGGTCGCGAGGGTGCAGACGAGCTCGCCCGCGCCCCCGGAGAGCTCGCGGGCCGCCGCCAGGGCCAGCTCCTGGTTCCGCCCGCCGTTGCCCTCGGCGCCGCTCGGGATGCCCAGGGTGACGGTGGTCTCGCCGCCCAGGACGAGGGCCACCGCGGCCCCTCCCGCCGCCCGGGCGAGCTCCCGGCCGCGCCTCACCAGCTCGCGGGCGGCTTGGCCGGCCTCGCCGGCCAAATCGCCTTGCGCGGCCTCGAATCCATGGCGGCGCGCTTCGGCCGCAGCAGCAGCAGCAGCCGTCCCCGCTCCGCCGAGCACCACCGCCTCGACCCCGCCGAGCTTCAGAGTCTCGGGGATCTCACCCCGCGCTCCGGCGGCCAGGTGACGGCGGACGCTCTCCGGAACTGCCAATCCCTCGACGGCGGCGAGGGCCTCCGCGAAGGTCGTGGGATCGGCCGTGAACGGGCCGGAGGCGATGGCGGCGGGGTCGTCCCCCGGCACGTCCGAGAGGAGCAGGGCGAGGACGCGGGGGAGCCGCCCACCCATCGAGCGCAGGGCGCGCAGAGCCCCTCCTCCCTTCAGGCGGGAGAGGTGCTTGCGGACGGCGTTGACGGTGTGGATCGGCAGGCCGGACGCCAGCAGGGCGCGCTGGGCGGCGGCGAGGTCCTCCAGGGTGAGCCCCGGAGCGGGCGCCTCGACGCAGGCCGAGGCGCCGCCGGAGATCAGGACGAGGAGGGGGAGAGGGGGAACCTCGGAGAGCCACCGTTCGAGCCGCTCGCCCGCGGCGGCGCTCTGGCGGTCGGGGAGGGGATGACCGCCCGTCTTCTGCTCCCAGCCGGGATCGAGGAGCGCCGGCGAGCGGTGCGGGCGGATCAGCAGCAGCCGGGCCGGCGCCTCCAGCGCCTCGCGCGCTCCGCGGGCCAGGGCCGCGCCGGCCTTGCCGAGAGCCAGCGCCGCGCCGAAGCGCTCGCCGCGCCGGGCCAGCTCTGCGCGCGCCAGCCGCTCCGGGTCCACGGCGGCGAGGGCCGCCGCCGTCATTCCTCGGGCAAGGCCGTGGAGGTCCATTCGACTCCGCCCGCGAACTCCCACCGGTGGCCGGGGAAGTAGACCCCGATCCCGCCGGTCCCGGTCTCTGCCGTCACCGTGAAGGAGAGCGCCCGGCGCTGGTAGTCGTAGGGCGCCCCGGCCTTGGAATGGACGGCTACGTCCACCACGTACTCGCCCGGGCCCAGGCGCATCGCCGGACAGGTCAGGCGCACGATGGCCTCGCCCTCGAAGCGGCCCGGAACGTAGCCTCCCAGGTCCGTGTTGGTGCCCCAGACCTCGAAGCCGCGATGGGTCGAGACGGCGACGCCGAACACGAAGTCGTCGAGGGGCTGGCCGGCCCGCGCCCGGACCTCGAAGACGACGTCCTCTCCCGTCTCGACGTGGTAGCGCTCCTCGCCCCCCGCGAGGAGCCGGATGGCCACGATCTCGGCCTCCCGCGATCCCCAGCGCAGCTCCTCCGAGACCTCCTCTCCCGCCTGCTCGCGCTGCTGCTTGGCGGCGAGGTGCTCCTCGCCCTCCCGGGCCGCGACCTCCTGGCGGTAGGCGTCGATCACCCGCCGGGGCTCCCCCACCAGGCGCTGCCGGCCGTTCTCGATCCACAGGACACGGTCGCACACCCCCTCCACCAGGTCGAGGGAGTGGCTGACCAGCAGGATCGTCCGGCCGGAGGCCAGGAACTCCTCGATCCGCCGCAGGCAGCGGTGGGCGAACGCCTCGTCGCCCACCGACAGCACCTCGTCCACCAGGAGGACGTCGGGATCGGTGTGGATGGCGACGGCGAAGCCCAGCCGCACGTACATGCCGGAGGAGTAGTTCTTGACCGGCTCCTCCATGAAGCCGGCGAGGCCGGAGAACTCGACGATCTCGTCGTACCGGCGCTGGATCTCCTTGCGGGTGAGGCCGAGCACGGCGCCGTTGATGAAGACGTTCTCCCGCCCCGAGATCTCGGGATGGAATCCCGCCCCCAGCTCGATCAGCGCCGCCACCCGGCCGGCGACCGTGATCCGGCCGGTGGAGGGCTGGAGCATCCCCGCCACCAGCTTGAGCAGGGTGGACTTGCCGGAGCCGTTGCCGCCGATCACCCCGAAAGCCTCGCCGCGGGCGACGGTGAAGTCGACCTCCTCGATGGCCAGGATGGCCTCCTCGGGCTTGAGGCCGCGGGTCAGGCTGCGGCCGACCAGGGCGCTCTTCAGGGTCCGCAGCCGGTCGCCGGGCAGGGTCCGCCGGTACATCTTGGAGACCCGCTCGACGCGGATGGCGTCGCCCTCAACAGGGATCGCGGGCTCCGTCACGCCGCCTCCACGAGGGTTTCCCGCAGCCGGTCGAAGAGCCCCGCTCCCACCACCCAGGCGAAGAGGCTCACCAAGGCCATCTGGGCCCACAGGATGGGCTCGGGGAGCCGGCCGCGGAACAGGACGTCCTGGTAGGCCAGGATGAACGGCGTGAAGGGGTTGAGCCGCACGGCCCACCAGACCGGGGCGATGTGGCGGATGCTGTCCAGCGAGAAGAGGATGGGAGTCAGGAAAAACATCAGGGTGAGGAAGTTCGCCAGCAGGTCCCGCACGTCCTTGAAATGGACGGTGAGAGCCGAGGCGCCGAGGGCCAGGCCGGCGACCATGGGCAGATGGAGCAGGAGGATCGCCGGCAGCGCGAGCACCGAGATGCCGCCCACCGGGTAGCCGATCAGCCGTCCCGCCGCCAGGGCCACCATGACGATGGGCAGTGCGAACAGCAGGTGGACCAGGTTGGAGAACACCGAGACCATGGGCAGCAGCTCGGCGGGGAACACGGCCTTGCGGATGAGCCCCGAGTTGGCGAGGAGCGACATCGAGCCCTCGAGGGCCGAGGCCGACACCCAGATCCAGGGGAACAGGCCGCTCACCAGGAACAGCGCGTAGGGGGTCATGCCGCCGCGGGCGTCCGGCTTGAAGACGACGCTGAAGACGAAGGTGTAGACCGCCAGCAGCAGGAGGGGATTGGCGAGCGACCAGAAGAAGCCGAGCACCGAGCCGCGATAGCGGGCCTTGAGCTCCCGGGAGGTCAGGGTCGCGAGGAGGCCGCTGTAGCGGAAGATCTTGTAGGCGACCCGGAACATAGGCGGAGGGAAATCTATCATCCCCTTGCTAGACTGCCCGCCATGGCCGACTGGAGTCCGGTGGACCTGCTGCCCGGCCTCTGGGCCGGCTTTCTGGGGGCGTGGCTCGCCGCCGGGCTGCGGCGGTGGTTCGATCCCCTGCCGGGGCGGGTGCTGGCCGTCTTCGCCGCCGTCCTTCTGATCCTCTTCGGCCCGGTGCTCTTCGGCGGCAAGGTGCTGCTGCCGCTCGACGACCTGCGGGGCGAGCTGCCGTTCCAGGGCTTGGCGCCCGCGGAGCCGCACGGCAACTTCCTGCAGGGAGACCTGATCCAGCTCGTCGCGCCGTCCGCGGACGCCGTCCGTACGGCCTGGGGGGACGGCCGCTGGCCGCTCTGGAACACCCAGACGGGGGCCGGCATGCCGCTCCTGGCCGATCCCCAGGCGCAGGCGCTCCAGCCTCTCGTCCTCGCCGGCTACCCCCTGCCCATGGTGCGGGCCGCCGGGGTGACGGCGGCCCTGCGGGTGCTGATGGCCCTGGTCTTCGGCTTCCTCTGGATGCGGCGGCAGGGGCTGGGCGGGGCCCCGGCCCTCGCGGGCGCTCTCGCCTTCGGGCTCGGCGGGTTCCTGATGCTGTGGCTGGGCTGGCCCATCGCCAATTCGGCGGCGCTCCTGCCCATGGCGCTCTATGGAATCGCACGGTGCGACGAACCCGGAGGGCGGCGGGACGCGCTGCTCCTGGCGCTGGCGGCCCTCGCCCTGCTGCTCGGAGGCCACCCGGAGACGATCGTCTACTCCCTCGGCCTCGTCGTCCTCTTCCTCCTCGACCGGGTGCGCCGGCGGCCCGCAGGGCTGCGGAAGGCGCTGCTGGTGCGGACCGGGACCGCCTTGGTGATCGCCGGCGCCATCGCGGCGCCGGTTCTCCTGCCGGCGATCGATTACCTCCCGAAGACGATGCGAGCGGCACGCTGGGCAGAAGACAGGCCCGAATCGAGGGTGGGGCTCGCCCTCCGCTGGCTCCCTCTCGCCACGCCCAACGCTTATGGCAACAGCCGGTTCGTGGAGTACTGGGGCCTCTCCAACACCAACGAGGATGCGAGCGGGTTCGTGGGCACGGCCATGCTGCTCGCCGCCCTGCTGGCCTTGGGAGCGCGCCGGCGATTCCCCCAGGAAAGCCTGGCTCTGGCGATCGCCGCGCTCTGCCTGCTGGGGCTCGCGCTTCCGGACGGCAGTCGGCGCCTGCTGCTGCCCCTCTCCTTCTGCCTGGCGTATCTCGGGGCCTGCACCCTGGAGCGCTTCCGGCTGGGAGAGGTCCGGCGCCGGACCCTGGTGATCGCGGCCGTGGGGCTCGGGCTGCTCGTCGTCTGGGGGTACCTCGCCCATCCGCACCCCGGGGATCCGCACCGCATGGAGGTGTTCCGCTTCGGCTGGCTCCGCTGGCAACTCCGCTTCCTGGCGGGCTTAACTCTCCTGCTGATCGTGGCGGCCTCCTGGCAGCGGCGGGGGAGATCCCTCGCCGTGGCGGGAGTGGCGGCGGCCATCGTGGCGGAGCTGGTCCTGATCCACGGTCCCGCGAATCCGCCCATGCCGCGCCGGCTGGCCTTCCCCACCCCTCCCGCCATCGGCTTCCTCCAGGCGAACCTCGGCAGGAACCCCCGGCGCGGGCCGCGCTACCGGCTGGCGGCGCTCGGCTGGGCCTTGCCGCCCAACCTCGCCGAGATCTATGGGCTGACGGACGCGAGGATCTACAACCCCATGGCCCCTCAAGCCTACGTGGCGACCACGGCGCCCATCACCGCCGCCTGGCGGGGCGAGATCCCGGTGTTCGGCGCGCCGGCCGATCCGCTCTATCCCCGGCTCGGGGTGCGCTACCTCCTGGCCGCACCGGACGCGGCGCTGCCGCCCCCTCTCCAGCGGGTCTACGCCGGCCCGGACGCCTCGGTCTGGGAGCGGCCCGGCGCCCTGCCACGGCTCTTCCTGGCCAGCCGGCGGCCGGCCGGCCGGGTGACGATCCCCCGCTTGGAGGACTCCTGGATCACCGCCCGGGTCCGCCTCAGACGCCCGCAGCCCCTCGCGTCGAGCGTCTACCAGGACGGCGGCTGGCGCCTGCTCGTCGACGGCCAGCCCCGTTCGGCAGACGTCGACCAGGGCTCCTTTCTGACGGCTCCCTTGCCGGCCGGGAGGTGGCGGATCGATCTTCTGTACCGGCCCCCGGCCTTCCTGTGGGGCTGCGTCCTGGCGGCTCTGGGGCTGGCGGCGGCAGCGGCGGCGTGGGTGCCAAGGCCCGCGAAGTTAGCCGCGAGGCCTCCGGGGCCGCCGCTCCGGCGTGGCGTTCCAGGGGTCCAGGGGCCATGAATGCCTGGGATAGCGCCCCTGGAGCTCCTTGCGGACCTGTGGGTAGGTGTTCTCCCAGAAGCTGCGGAGGTCGTGGGTCACCTGCTGGGGACGGCCGTTGGGAGCCAGGAGATGGAGGAGGACGGCCACGCGCCCGCCGGCCACCCGGGGAGTCTCCATGAGGCCGAAAAGCTCCTGGATGCGGGCGGCGAGAACCGGCGGCTTGCCCGGTTCGTAGAGCAGCTTGACCTGGCTGCCGCTCGGCACCTCCAGCCGCTCCGGGGCCTCGCGGCGGACGGCCTCGAGCTGCTCGTAGGAGAGCGCACCCACGAGGACGTCCAGCAGCGGCGCCCGCCGCAGCTCGGCGAACGACTTCCGTCCCGCAGCGAGAGCAGGAAGGAGCTCCCGGATCTCCTCTTCGCCGAACCGGGGGAGGCCCAGCTCGGGCCGCCAGTCCGCGAGGCAGCGGACGCGGGCCAGGAAGGAGGCCACCTCCGGATCGTCCAGCGGCAGGGCCCGGCCGAGACGGTCCGCGGCGGCTTCAGCCAGGACCCGTTCGGTGCCGGCGGCATCCGGGGCCGGCACCTCCGCCTCGGCGATGACGAGGTCCTCGTAGCGGGTCCGCTTCCACGCCGCCACCCGTTCCCGCTGCTCGTCGAATTCCAGCTCGACGGCGGTGCGCAGGCGATCGGCGGGGAGCCACTCCGGCTCGACGGCGGAGGCCTTGCGCACCAGGGCCTCGGAGAGGGCGCCGGAGCGGCCGGCGTCGAGGTCTACACAAAGGAACAGCTCGGCCTCCAGGACGGCGCTCTCCTCGGCGAGGCGAACGCCCCGGCCGCCCACCATGACGCCCCGCGGGCTCCGCGGCTCGCGCCGGCGGGCGACACGGTCGGGGTAGGCCGCGAGCAGCGCTCGAAGAAGCGCGTCGTCGCCGGGCGCCGCTTTCCCTTCCTTTCCCAGCCCCCTGCGCGTCACGTCCGCGAGCTGGTCCCGGGCGCGCAGGACGAAGACGAACCGGGCGGCGCCGGCGTTCAGGCGCTCCCCGCCGCCGCGACGCTCGAAGGCCTCCAGCGCGTCGAGCCTGTCCAGGAGGTCGGAGCGCGAGGCGCGGCGGGGGCCCGCCCCCCGGACGGCATCGCGGGGGAACGGGTCGCGCTCGGCGAGGAGGGCCGCCAGCAGGGCGGCCTCGCGGGTGCGGCCCAGCCGGTGCCCTTCGGCGAGGAGCCGGCCGAGGCGCGGATGGGCGGGCAGGCGGGCCATGGCATTCCCCAACGAAGTTACGCCGTAGCCGTCCACGGCTCCGAGCTGCCTCAGGAGGAGCATGGCGGCTTCGAGAGCTGAAGGGGAGGGGGCCTCGAACCAGTCGAAGGCCGCGAGGTCGGGCTCGCCCCAGGCGAGGAGCTGGAGGGCGGGGCCGGCGAGGTCGACCCGGGCGATCTCCGGTGCCTCGCGCTCGGCCAAGGTGGCGTTCTCGTAAGCCGGCCAGAGCCGGAGGCAGAAGCCGGGGGCCTGGCGGCCCGCGCGGCCGGCCCGCTGGTCGGCCGAGGCGCGGCTGATGCGGCCCAGCTCCAGGCGGTCGAGCCCCGTCGAGGGGTCGAAGCGCAGACGGCGGACCAGCCCTGAGTCCACCACGGCGGTGACGCCGTCGATGGTGATCGAGGTCTCGGCGACGTTGGTGGCCAGGACGACCTTTCGCCGCGCGCCCGGACGCAGCACCGCGTCCTGGCTCTCGGCCGGCAGATCGCCGTAGAGAGGAAGGACGGCCAAGCCCTGCTCGGCGGCGAGGCCGGCGAGGGCTTCGGCGCTGCGCTGGATCTCCCCCACCCCCGGCAGGAAGACCAGCACGTCGCCGGGCGTCTCGCCCAGCGCCCGGCGCACCGCGGAGGCGATCTGGCCCGGCAGAGGCCGCTCGTCCGGACGGTCCAGGTAGACGACGTCCACCGGGTAGAGCCGTCCCCGGCTCTCGATCGTGGGGGCATTCCCCAGGAAGGCCGCCACCGGACCGGGGTCCAGGGTGGCGGACATGGCGAGGAGCGCAAGGTCGGGCCGGACCTCGCGCTGAACCCGCCGCGCCATGGCGAGAGAGAGGTCAACCTGCAGGCTGCGCTCGTGAAGCTCGTCGAAGATCACGGCGCCGGCCTCCTCCAGGAACGGGTCGGCCTGGAGCATCTGCACCAGGATCCCCTCGGTGACCACCAGGATCTTCGTCTCCGGCCCCGCCCGGTGCTCGAAGCGGACCTGGTAGCCCACCTCGCCGCCGACCGTCCAGCCATTCTCCTCGGCCATGCGGCGGGCCGCGGCCCGGGCGGCGATCCGCCGCGGCTCCAGCATGACGATGGGACGGCCGCCGCCGATCCCCGCCGCCAGCAGGGCCGGCGGCACGCGGGTCGTCTTCCCCGCTCCCGTGGGGGCGATGAGCACGGCCGAGCGGCCGCCGCGCAAGGCGGCGATCAGCTCCGGCAGAACCTCGTCGATGGGCAGGGAGGCGGGCATGGCGAAGGCAGGGTATACCAGCCTTCACCAGCGCCCGCCGGGGGTACGCCTACCGCCGGCCGGCCGGGGCCGCCGTGCCGTGGAGCCGCTCGGCCGCGGGACGGCCCGAGAGGGAGCTTGGAGCGTCCAGGTTCGCGCCTTCGTCGACCCCTACGGAGAGACGGTCCACCAGCTCGCCGCCCAACCAGCCCGTGACCAGCGCCAGCAGCACCGCCGCCACCGAAAGGAAGATCGCGGCGCCCTCGGGATCGCCGGGAGCGTCCCGGCGCAGCAGCCAGGAGCCCAGGAAAAGCAGGATCACCACGACGTTGCCGCCGCCGTGCAGCAGACCGATCCGCTTGGCCCGGGTCCCCGCAGGGATGGCCAGGAAGTCGATCAGGCCGAACACGGCCGCGATCAGGCCGCTGAGGATGCCCACGACGATCAACCAGTAGGAGATCAGGGCCCACTGCGGATTGCCGCTCGACAGGTGGGCGATGTCGAAGAAGAGAGACGTCGCCAGCAGGCCGAGCGGGAAGACGATCAGCATCTGGTGAATCGGATGTCCGAGCAGGCGCGCTTTGGCTCTCATAACACCTCCCCTTTTGAGTGGACAGGTCAGCGGACGAAATATCGCCCGGCGATGAGAACTGCAACGCGCGTGCCGGAGAGCCGGGCAACCGATCAGCCGCGATCAGCCCATCAGGGCTCGGGGTCCGGCTCGTGGACCTCGTCGGCGTAGGGGAGGACGCGGAACCCTTCGAGCACGGCGGCCAGACGCAGCGGCGCGTCCAGGGAGACGAAGCCCACGCCGTGGGTGCGCTCGCGGCACCAGATCAGGGCGGCGGCGAGCTCGAACGCCCCGGCGGCGCGCAGAGGGTGGACGGAGAGGATGCGCAGGGCCCGGGCGCGCACCTCCTCGGTGGGCTGGACCTCGAAGATCCGCGCCCGCAGGTGCTCGAGCGCCGAGCGGGCCTTCTGGAAATCGACCGGGGAGAGCCGGTCCTGGCGATGGGCGGAGAGGAGGGCGCTCATGCATTCCATGGGCGCTCCCCACCAGGCCGCCACCTCGGCGTCCCGCTGCAGGAGGGGCTCCACCTTTTCGGAGGAGGGCTCCCACGCCGTCAGGGCCAGCAGGGAGGAGCTATCCCAGAACCTCAGACCGCCTCCCGCAGCTCCGGCCAGTCCTCCGATTCCTCCAATTCCTCCAATGCCTCCGAATTTGGCTGGCGGCGGGGCTCGCAATAGCGCGCCCGCGGCAGCTTCCAGAACGAATTGTCCCACGGCTTCTCGGGGGCCCGCACCAGCCCCGACCTCACCAGATCCTGCGTGGCCGCAGCGGGCGTTACGGCCGACAGGGGCACGAGCCGGGCGATGGGACGGCTGTGCTCGGTGATGAGCACCTCCTCCCCCGCCTTCACCCGTGCCAGGGTTTCGGAAAGCAGCGCTTTCAGCTCGGCAATTCCCATGGATCGCATGCCGTGGAGTATAGGCAGGTTAAAATGACCTGTCAAGTCATAATTCTCGGGCCCAAGAGACCTCCGTGTCGTCGTCAAAAGACGCAACGCCAGGAGTTATCAGGACGAGGGCGTGCTGGGCTTCGAGGCGATCGACAGGAACAGCTCGTGGACCACCTCCTTGAGCTCCACCGTGTAGGTGGCCAGCTCTCGCATCGCCTGCTCGAGCTGCTCCTGGCTGGGCCGGACGAGCGCGCCGCCCGCGCGGGGACGGACCTTGTGGGTCATGCGCTCGTCGAGGCTCTGGAGCTTCTGGTAGGCGTCCTTCAAGCGTTGCGGATCCATGTCAGGGGCTCTCTTTCGTGGAATGACTGAGTTGGAAAGTGAAATCGACCAGCCTCTCGACCTCGCCGGCCGTGAGCCGGCGCGCGAAGCCCGGCATGGGGCCGTGGCCCTCGGCGATGCGCTGCCGGACGGCCGCGCGGTCGCCCCGCCGCACCATGGGCGAGGCGAGGAGGTCCAGGTTCGGGTAGAGCTTGAGGGAGCGGCGGTCGCCCTCCCCTTTCGCGCCGTGGCAGCGGGCGCAGTAGGTCTCGTAGAGCTCGGGAGTCGTCAGGTTCTTCCGGGCGCAGCCCATGGACGGCAGCAGGAGCGGCAGCGCCGCCAGCAGGAGGAGCGGCCGGAGCTTCAACAGCGTCAGGTCTTGCGGTTCACCAGGGTGGCGGTCGCCTGGTCGCGCGGGCGGACGACGATCTCGTCGATGTTGACGTGGGACGGGCGGGTGGCCGCCCAGACGATGCAGTCGGCGATGTCCTCGGCCGTCAGGGGATCGAGCCCGCGGTAGACCGACTGCGCCCGCTCGGCGTCGCCGGCGAACCGCACCATGGAGAACTCCGTCTCGACCAGGCCGGGCGAGATCTCCGTGACCCGCACGGGCTCGCCGAGCAGCTCCAGGCGCAGCGTGCGGGTGAGCGCCCGCAGGGCGTGCTTGCTGCCCGTGTACCCACCCCCTCCGCCGTAGGTCTCGAAGCCGGCGATGGAGCCGAGGTTGACGACGTGGCCATCCCCCGAAGCCCTGAGGGCCGGCAGCAGGGCGCGGGTGATCCGCAGCACGCCGAGGACGTTGGTCTCCCACATCCGCTGCCAGTCCTCGTCCCTGGCGCTCTCGATGCGGTCGAGCCCGTAGGCCGCCCCGGCGTTGTTGACCAGCAGGTGGACTGGCGAGGGTAACTGCGAGACGAGCTCCGCCACGCTGCCGGCGTCCGTGACGTCGAGCGCCAGGGCCGTGGCGCCGAGGGGCTCGGCCACCTCCCGCAGGCGGTCCAGCCGCCGGGCGCCGAGGACCAGGCGGAACCCGGCCCCGGCAAGGGCGCGGGCCGTGGCGGCGCCGATACCGGCGCTGGCGCCGGTCACGACGGCCGTCTTTGCGAATTCCATGAGCGATTCCTTTCCTAGATCTCCGCCGATGGGCAGAGGTCGGCCACCGGGCAGATGGCGCATTCGGGCCGGCGCGCCTTGCAGATCGCCCGCCCGTGCTCCTGCATCAGGTAGCCGAAACGCGTCCAGGCCTCGCGGGGGATGACGGGCGCCAGGGCCTGCTCGATCTTCTCGGGATCGGTCTCCTCGGTGAGCCCGAGCCGGCGGGAGAGGCGCTGGACGTGGGTGTCCACCACGATTCCCTCCGGGATCCCGAAGCCGGTCCCCAGCACCACGTTGGCCGTCTTGCGGCCCACCCCGGGCAGCGCGTGGAGGGCGTCCATGCTCGCCGGCACCTCGCCGCCATGCAAGGCGAGGAGCGCCTGGCCCAAGTTCTTCAGGGCCCGGGCCTTGTTGCGGTAGAAGCCGGTCTGGCGCACCATCTCCTCCAGCTCGGCGAGGTCGGCCTCGGCGTAGTCGCGGGCCGTGGGATAGCGGCGGAAGAGGGCCGGAGTCACCTCGTTGACCTTCTTGTCCGTGCACTGGGCGGCGAGGACCGTGGCCATCAGGAGCTGGAGGGGGGTCTCGAAGTCGAGGGCGAGCCGCGCGCCGGGGTACTGCCCCGAGAGCCGCGCCAGGATCTCCTCGGCGCGCAGCCGCCGGGCGCGGCCGGACTCCCGCCGCGCCTGGGCCGGAGTGATGCCGGTCCGTACCGCCGCGCTGGTCTTCCGGGGTCTCATGTCACGATCTGCAGCAACGCTCGGATCATCGGCTCTCCTCTCGGAGGGGGATCTTATCCGAGGCCTCGCGGCCCGGCTCCGAGATCGCGCGCGCCTGCAGCACCACCCGGCGCTCGTTCTCGAAGCTGAGCTTGGCGATCCCCTCGTCCCACGAGAACCACTCCGCCCCCGAGACCTCCCGGGTGTCGAAGTCGGCGGCGTTGCCGCTCACGTAGTCCAGCAGGAAGTAGTCCACCCGCTTGTGGACCCGCCGGCTCCCCTTCTCGACGAACCAGTACTCGACCCCGGACAGAGGGGCCACCACCCGGCCGGTAACGCCCGTCTCCTCCTGCACCTCGCGCAGGGCCGCCTGCTCGGGAGTCTCCCCGGTTTCGATGTGCCCCTTGGGAAGCTGCCAGCGCCGGCCGGCCTGGGTGGAGATCAAGAGGATGCGGGAGCCGTCCACGACCAGACCGCCGGCCGATCGGTGGTGCTCGGTCTTCATGAGGGCCAGGTCATGGGGGATCAGGGATTGGGATCCATCGTCGGCTCGATCATCGGGATCAGTTCGCCGACTCCTCGTCGCCGCCGGCGCCCGGAACCCAGGACGGGAGGACGGCGGGATCGATCCCCACCGACCGCAGGGCGGCGTCCCAGACCCGCTCGGGATCGGGCGCGAAGATCA